>ERZ773031.1573-NODE-1573-length-11280-cov-5.053274_pt1 | contig 11280 bp, 10 predicted proteins | sample MGYA00511666_ERZ773031 | MGnify/ENA primary metagenome ERZ773031 (study PRJEB29015, sample SAMEA2738135) | human oral metagenome | biome: human oral; feature: human-associated habitat; material: saliva | place: China | collected 2250 ...
TGCTGGGTAGCGCGCGAAGTAACCTGCTCTGCCGTGCGGATAACCGTCCGCTGCGTCTGCTGGAACTCACTCGTCCCCGCCTTCGTGCTCGAGCCAAACTTCGAGTCACTCGTGACCGCCTTGACCTCGTCCATCTTGGCCTGCGTCGCCTGGGCACCCATCTGCTGTGCCGAGCGGTTCGACTTCTGGAACGCACTCGTACCCAGCACCGCAGGATCCATGTTCTGTGCAGCCTGATGTGTGGCGCGTGACGCGCTCTGTTCGCCCGTACGGATAACTGTCCGCTGTGTCTGCTGGAACTCACTCGTTCCTGCCTTCGTACTCGAACCGAACTTCGAGTCGCCGGTGACCGCCTTGACCTCGTCCATCTTGGCCTGCGTCGCGCGACCGCCGAGCTGATGTATCTCACGGTTTGACTGTTGGAAGAGACTTGAACCAAAGCCCCCTCCGATGGCTGATAGTGCCATATTGGATCCCTCCATTTCCTCTCTGCATCCCATACTCCTTTGGGATGTTACGCCCCCATTATAAGCGATGGATACGCATTATGCAAGAAGAAAAGGGCGGTACGATACCGATGTTACGGCCAACTGCCCTTTGTTTCCGGTTATGTTGCTGAGGCTGTGAGACGCCCGACGCGCACGACCTCGGAGATCTGAACTTTGTGCGACTGCCCATTGACGTCGGCGATGATGCTCGGCGCACCGTCCGTGATGCTGACACCGATGACCTTGCCCTCAAAGCTGGTCTTGGACACGGCACCGTCCTCGCCCTTCGTCTCAGACATCCACTGGATCGGCTGTCCGATCATCGAGCTGAGCTGTCCAATCAGCACCGAGGAATCAATGTTGTCAACGATCTTGCTGACGTTCTCAAGTCCCTTGGAGACGTTCGTCATCTGCTCAAGTGCAGAGAACTGTGCCAGCTGCGAAAGGTACTCGGCATTGTCCTGCGGATTGAGCGGATCCTGATAGCGCATCTGCGTTACGAGCAGCTGCAGGAACGCGTCCTTGCCAAGCGCACTGTTGTCCTTCTTTCCGGCCTTTGCCTGGTTCTGTGCTGCCTCATAGTCGGAGACCTTCTGGATGACGCCGCCGACATTGATGGTATTCAGTGGGTTTGTACTTGCCACTTTTTTTCCTCCTCACATGGTCAGACGCGATAGTCCACACCGTCTGCCGTTACACCGCCAACACTTTCCTGTGTCGATGCAGTGGTAACGCCATCATCGACGATTTCCCCGTCGAGATAGTCATCGGCATCACCGCGTGCGTAGACCTGTGTCTCACTGTGACCTGCCTGATGCTGCTGCCAGGCTTCCTGCCCTTGTCCCTGCGGCATCTGCCCATCGGCAAGTCCCGTATAGACACCGACGCGATCCACCTTGATCCCCTGCGTGTTCAGCTCCTGCCGCAGCTGAACGAGAGAGTTCTCAATCACGCTGCGCACGTGAGCATTGTCGCTGTGGAAGGACGCCTGCACGGCACCGTCCGAGCCGACGGCAACGCGCAGGGTCAGCTCGCCGAGATGCTCCGGCTTCAGGCGAATGATCATCTGCGTGTCGTTCAGTGTGCGCAGAAGACGTGCCTGCTCGACAATCTGACGCGGGATCTCATAGTCGGTCTGCGGGCGCTGCGGCACCTCTGCGGCGGGTGCTGCCTGCTCCGTCTGGATGAGGGGCGTCCCCGTCTGCACAGAGGCAGGCTGAACGGGCGTCTCTGCCGTGCGCACCGTCGTCTCAAAGGAGACGTTCTCATGCGTCGGTGCGGGCTGGGGGATGCCGCTCTGCATTGGCTGCTGGTTCTGCTCCGCGCTCTCTCCGCTCATGTCACGCTGCATTGCATCGTGGCGCATCGTACGCTGTGCGAGAACATCGAGCGGGCTCGGTGCAGGCTGCGTTTCCTCGGTCAGTTTCTCTCCGACCAGTGCAGCCGCACTCTTCCCCTGCGGCAGCGGCTGCTGCTCCTGCATCGCGGAAACGGCCGCTGCCTGTACCGCGGGCTGCTGCACAACCGTCGGCTGTGCAGCGGGCTGCAATACGGCAGTCTGCTGTGCGACAGTAGCCGCCTGCTCTGCAGGTGCTGCGGGAACGGGTTCCGCCTGCATGACGGGCTGCCATACGGGTGTCTCATCCGTCACCGTCGCTGCATTCTCCGCAGACGGCAGTGCTGCTGCCTGAAGTGCCGCACGCAGCTGTGCGGGCATTGCCGCATCGAGCGCTGCGAGACGCGCCGCCGCAGCGGCAGGTGCATCCGTCTGTGCCAGCATGACAGCGGTATTCGCCGTCTCCTGCGTCAGCGGTTCACCGGCAAGGGCACGGAGAAGCGAATTCCCCTTCTCATCGGTCTGTGGCATCTGCTGCAGCAGATGTTCGACCGCCGTCTGCAGCTTCGTATCACGCAGCTGCTCAGCGGTCAGCCCATAGCGTTCGAGGATATCCGCCAGAGCCGGCGGCAGTTCCCCCTCCGCCGGGGTGCTCTCCACGGGAACCTGCTCCACATCCGCCGGCAGGAGTGCTGCGAGCACGGTTGCCGCCGCTGCGGAGGCTATGGCTGTGTCCTCGGCGGACACGTCCTTCAAGGCGTCGCTTTGCCCTTTTGCCATAGGCATGGACGCTGTTTTTTTCACATCCTGTGCGTTCTGCGCCGTCCCGTCCGTCCCCGTCGCCGCAGGCTTATCCTGTACAGCAGACGATGAAGGATCACCGGTCTGGATCTTGGTTGCATCTGCACTCATACCCTTTTTCTGCAGCGCGCCCATCGTATCGCTGAACGTATTCTTCCCTGAGGTTGTCTGCGTACGGCTGCCCGCCGCTGCGCTGCGCGCTCCCTGCACGCCCGCTGCCGCCGATGCGCCGTCCGTGGTCGATACCGCCATAAGATTTCCGGCATTCATCTACACATCACCTCTTCAATCTCTTTATCGTGGAAATCTTATCTTTTCTTAAATATTTTTTGGCATCGCACACTTCAAAGCATCGCCAATCGTCTCTGCACCAAAGAGCTCCATCCCTGCGAACTTTCCTTTTAGCTGACGGTAGTTCTTCATGGGGAGCACAGCGGCGTGAAAACCGAGCCGCTGTGCCTCGATGATTCTCTGCTCCGCCTGTGAGACGGCGCGCACCTCCCCCGAAAGCCCCACCTCGCCGCAGACGACCATCTGCGGACGCGGCAGGCGTCCTGCAAAACTCGATGCCATTGCAACACAGAGGGCGAGATCCGCCGCCGGCTCATCAAGGCGAATGCCGCCCGCGACTTTCACATAGACGTCCGCGGCGCCGATCGGCAGGCGCACGCGTTTTTCGAGGACGGCGAGGAGCAGCTGGATACGCTTGACATCCACGGAGTCCGCCGTACGGCGCGGCGGCTGATAGGGCGTCGGGGCAACCAGCGCCTGTACCTCGACGAGCAGAGGGCGCGTCCCCTCCACCGTCGGCACGATGACCGAGCCACTCTCGGGGGCACGTTCGGAGAGAAACAGCTTCGACGCATCGGGGACATCGACCAGTCCGACATCCCGCATCTCAAAGAGCCCCAGCTCGTTCGTGCTGCCAAAGCGATTTTTTACGGCGCGCAGCACGCGGTACTCCGCATTTCGCTCTCCCTCAAAGTAGAGCACCGTATCGACGATATGCTCGAGGACACGTGGGCCCGCCAGGCTGCCTTCCTTCGTTACATGACCGATGACGAAGACGGCAATCCCCGCCGTCTTTGCGACGCGCATCAGCTCCATGGCGCACTCGCGTACCTGCGAGACGCTGCCGGGTGCGCTCTCAATGTCGGGACGGTACATCGTCTGGATGGAGTCGATGATAAAGAGCGCAGGCTTTACATTTTCTACATGTGCGCAGATCGCATCGAGGTTCGTCTCGCTGACGACGAGCAGCTCATCGGCGACGGCCTGCAGACGATCGGCACGCATGCGGATCTGCCGTGCGCTTTCCTCCCCCGTCACATAGAGGACGCGGCGTCCTGCCCGCGCGATATCCGCCGATGCGCGCAGGGTAAGGCTCGATTTCCCGACGCCGGGATCACCGACGACGAGCACCATCGCTCCCGGTATCACACCGCCGCCGAGAACGCGGTCGAGCTCCCCCGAGCCCGTCGAAAAGCGCGGCAGATCCTCTGCGCGGATCTCCGCAATCGGCTGCGGCGGCTCACCTGACGAGGCGGTGCCGCGCCGCTCCTCCGCTGGCGGAGCAACGACCTCCTCCACCATCGTATTCCATGCACCGCAGCCCGGACATTTGCCCATCCATCGCGTATTGTCGTAGCCGCAGTTCTGACAGACGTACATCGTCTTTTTCTTCTTTGCCATAAGATCTCCATCGAAAGAACACGAAAAAGGGACTGCCGATACAGTCCCTCCATTCACCGCAGCAAAATCATCCGCCGCACCGACCGTGCAAGCCAGAACAGCGACCATGCGAAGTTGAGGAGAAAGTCCCCCCCATATCCAATCCACGAGTGCGGCGCAAGTACGTTGCGCCCCTCACGTTTCATGGCATGGTTCCTTCTTATTCTTCTTCGTCCGTCGATTGTGCGTCTTGTCCTTCTTCACGAAGTCCAGTCCATCACCGAGCTTTCGCACGGAGATGACATCTCCCGCCGCAAAGTCACGGGCGAGCAGTCGCTCTGCCAGTACATCCTCGAGGTTCTTCTGGATGGCGCGCCGCAGCGGACGCGCGCCGAACTTGACATCCGTCCCCTTTGTGATGAGCACACGCTTCGCCGACGGGCTGACCTCCATGTTGATCTCCTGCTCCGCGAGACGCAGCTTCACATCGCGCAGGAGAATGTCCACAATCTTCGTCAGCTCCGGCTCGCCGAGTGCATTGAAGACGATCATATCGTCCACGCGGTTGAGGAACTCGGGGCGAAAGATCTGACGCACCTCATCGAGGACGCGCTTCTTCGCCTGTTCCTCGTCGGATCCTGCCGTCCCGCCGACGGCAAAGCCGATGGTTCCGCGGGTCGAGCGCAGATGATCTGCCCCCGCATTCGAGGTCATGATGATGATGGTGTTGCGGAAATCCGTAACACGCCCCTGTCCGTCGGTCAGGCGACCGTCCTCCAGTACCTGCAGCAGCATATGGAAGACATCGGGGTGGGCTTTTTCCACCTCATCGAAGAGAATGATGGAAAAGGGCTTGCGTCGCACGGCGTCGGTCAGCTGACCGCCCTCCTCATAGCCGACATAGCCCGGAGGCGCGCCGACCAGACGTGCCGTCGTATGCTTTTCCATGTATTCCGACATATCGAAGCGGATGATCGCATCCTCAGTGCCAAACACCGACTCCGCGAGTGCCCGCGCCAGTTCCGTCTTACCGACGCCCGTCGCCCCGAGGAAGAGGAACGAACCGATCGGACGGCGCGGATCCTTGACCCCGGCACGCGCGCGACGGACAGCACGCGCCACAGCATGCACCGCTTCGTCCTGCCCGATGACGCGGCGACCGATCTGCGACTCAAGTGCCAACAGACGGTCGGATTCCTTGACCGCGATGCGCTGCACGGGAATGCCCGTCCACTGTGCCACCACAGCCGCAATATCGTCCTCCGTCACGCGAATCTCCATGCGTGCATCCTCGCCCTTGCGGGATGCATCGAGCTTCGCACGCAGATCCTTCTCGCGGTCGCGCAGATGTGCTGCCGCCTCATAGTCCTGCTTGCTGACAGCGGCGTCCTTCTCCTTGACCACCCCTGCGATTTCACGGCGCAGACCGACCAGGCGATCCGTCCCACCCGCGCTCTTCATGCGCACATGGGAGGATGCCTCATCCATCAGATCAATCGCCTTGTCCGGCAGGAAGCGATCCGTCAGGTACCGCTTCGAGAGTCGCACGGCCGCCGTAATCGCCGTATCCTCGATGCGCGCATGATGGAACTCCTCGTAGCGGCTGCGCAGGCCGAAGAGAATCTGCTCCGCATCCGCAGCATCCGGCTCATCGACCGTCACCGACTGAAACCGCCGTGCGAGCGCACCATCTTTTGCAAAGTACTTCTTGTACTCGCTGAGCGTCGTCGCCCCGATGATCTGCATCTGACCGCGCGCAAGAGCGGGCTTCAGGATGTTTGCCGCATCGAGTGCGCCCTCGGCACCGCCCGCACGGATAAGCGTGTGAATTTCATCGATGAAGAGGATGATATTCTTCGCCTTGATGACATCATCCACCACATTCTTCAGGCGCTCCTCAAACTCACCGCGGTACTTCGTGCCCGCGACGAGTGCCGTCATCGACAGCGTCACAATGTGCTTGTCCTCAAGGAGGAAGGGCACCTCTCCGGCGGCAATGCGTCGTGCCAGTCCCTCGGCGATGGCCGTCTTGCCGACCCCCGCCTCACCAAGCAGGAGCGGATTGTTCTTCGTCCGCCGTGCCAGAATCTGAATCACGCGATCAATCTCCGCCGTACGGCCAATCACGGGGTCAAGACTTCCTGCCCCGGCCGCTGCGGTCAGATCCGTGCCAAACTTTTTCAGTGAGGCGGGCAGACCCTTGCGCGTTTCCTTGCCGCTCTTGCGTCGCGCAGACTTTTCTTTGACCTCGTCCTCCGTGTCGTCCATCTTGGCACTCACCTCACTCTGCAGTGCCTCGATATCGACGTCGAGATCCTCCAGTGTGCGGACAGCCGTCCCCTCACCTTCGGAGAGCAGGCTGAGCAAAATGTGCTCCGTCGTCACGAAGGAACGCGCTTCACGCGCCGTATCAATCGCCCCCTGCATGACGCGCTGTGCGCGCCGCGTGTAGTAGGGCGTCTCCTCCGGGGTCAGGACGTCTTGAAAACCGTCCCCTTCCCGAATCACCTGCTCTGCGCTGTCGTAGTCCACGCCGAATTTATCCAGTGTCTCGGCGGCAATCGTATCGCGCATGTGCAGAATACCGAGCAGCAGCTGGCCGGTACCGATATACCCCTTGCCGCGCCGCTGTGCAATATACTGCGAAAACTCCACGGCCTTAATCGCCGTCTGCGTAAAAAATTGACGGTAGTTCAAGCTGTTCCCCTCCTTACCCCTGTGTTCTGTATCGATCTAAAATCGCGCGCACACGCGCTGCGCGCATGCCGGCGATCTCCCCCGCGGTCTGTTCCGCCCCGCCTGCCATATACCGAAGATAGGCATCGCGCGCCGCAACCATGATCTCACCGTAGCAGTCCCCCGACACCCCGGTGATGATCCCACGGTCTATACCATAACGCACACGCGAGAGCAGGTCAAGTGTTTCCTCCTCTGTCAGCGACCTTGCATACGAAAGAATTCCGAATGCGCGCCAAACGCCATCCTCAACACTATCCTTTCCGACGTAGGAGAGTGCCTTGCGTGCACGCCGCTCGTGTGCGGCGATCTCTCCCACGGCAGCACGCAGATTCTCGATGATCTCTGCCTCTGCATAACCGAGCGTGAGCTGATTGGAAATTTTATAGAGATGCGCGCCCTCACCGCCCCCATAAAGTGGCTGAACGGCAAGGCCGAGCTGTGGAAACGAATGACTGATGTTCTCGATGTTGCGCGTGTAGACCAGCCCCGGCAGATGAACGACGACCGAGGCGCGCAGTCCCGTGCCGAGATTCGTCGGCTGCGCCGTCAGATAGCCCATGCGCTCATCAAAGGCAAGATCCAGCTTCGCCTCAATAAAGTCGTCCACCTTCGCCGCCGTGCGAAATGCCTGCGCAACGGACAGACCGGGCGTCATCACCTGTATCTTGAGATGATCGTCCTCATTGATGAGAATACTGATCCCCAGATCGGCACTGATGTAGGCTACGCGCTGCGGCGGCCCCGCAGCGAACTTCTCACTGATGAGCCGCTTTTCGATCAGCACCGCCCGCTCCACATCCGTCAGCGCATCGACAGCAATGCGCTCAAACGGCTGCCCGAACACTGTGCTGATATCCGCCAGTGCCTCATCTAGGATGCGCCGTATCTCCGCTAGCTGAGCCTCGTCGGCACGCCCCGGAAACGGTAGGCGCAGGAGGTTGCGGGCAAGGCGTACGCGGCTCGAGAGCACGACATCGGCATCCTGTCCCCCCGCAGCAAACCACGGAAGCCGCTCCGCGCGCAGGAGATCCTCAAGCGCCATGACTGCTCTCCTCCATCCGCTGCTCCAGCGCGCGAATCCGGTCGCGCAGCTCTGCCGCCTTCTCATACTCCTCATGGGCGACGGCTTCCTTTAGGCGCGTGCGGAGCTGCTCCGCCTCACGGCGCAGCACGATCCCGCTGCCCGAGCGGCGCGGAATCTTTCCGCGATGAATGCTCGCTCCATGGATGCGCCGCAGGAGCGGCGCGAGCTCATGATGAAACGTCTCATAGCAGACCGAGCAGCCGATCTGCCCCGTCTTCGAGAGATCGTCAAAGTGCATCCCACAGTTCGGACAGGTAATGCGCGGTGCATCCTCCTCCTCCGCGTTCTCCTCCTGATTGCTGCCAAACAGTCCCTTCAGGAAGTCATCCGCCGAAACATTCTCCTGCTGCGCACGAAGGATCGACGCACCGTAGCGCGCGGCGCAGCTCATACATATATTCTTTTCACTCTTGCCGCCCGGCCCGATCTGCACGATGTGCACAATCGCCTCGTTGCGGCCGCATTCCTCACAGATCATCAATGTGTCCTTCCCAATGGTCTCCGCAGTCTTCTATCTATGTTATCGAACGGCTACGTAAATTTCTCCAGTGTCAAAAACATCGTCTTTAACATTTGGACGCGCTCCTTCGCATCGAGTGACTCCGCATGAAAGAGCCCTGTTACCATCTGCAGCATCAATGCTGCCTCGCGCGTCTCAATCATCCCATGCTGCATGAGATAGCGCAGCATGGACTGTACGGACTCGCAGTCCGTATTCTCGTCGATCTTCGACATCATATCGCGGTAGACCAGATCACGCAGCGGCACCTGCACAATGCGGATGAACCCGCCTAGGCCGCGCCGTGACTCCACCACGAAGCCCTTATCCTGCGTAAACCGCGTTGAGAGCACATAGCTGATCTGAGACGGTGCACACGAAATCTCATCGGCAATATCCGTCCTGCGCAGTTCGACCTTCCCGTCCTGACGGGCGGCCAGCTGGCGCAGGATATAGGATTCTATCATATCGGCAATGTTGCTCATCATACCACCTTCTTTGTGTTCTTTACATATTTGATATTATTATATTTGACTTTTTGATTTTTGTCAAATCCTTCTTCAAAATGCGAATGCCGCAGGGCGTCAGCATTGACACCCTGCGGCATTCAAATTGCTCGATCAACTATTTTACAGGCGGAACTTCTGCACCTCGTTCTGAAGTTCCTGTGCCAGCTGTGCAAGTGTATTGCTTGCATCCGACATCTGATGCATTGCCGCAGCCTGCTCCTCGGCGGCTGCCGAGATGGTCTGCGTATCCTCCGCAGACTTGCGTGTGATGTCCTCCACGCGCTTCATGGAGGTGAGCATATTCTCCTTTGTCTTATCCACAATACCGACGGCATCAGAGGCAAGACGGATGCTCTTACTCAGTTCGTCAAAGTTGTCGGCAACCGTGCGGAATGCCTCGCCGGAGGAAGCGACAACGGAAGCTCCCTGCTCGACATTCTCATTCCCCTGCCGTATTGCCGTGACGGCATCAGAGGTGTCCTTTTGGATGAGACGAATGAGATCGGCGATGTTCTTCGCCGATTCACCCGACTGCTCCGCGAGTTTGCGAACCTCCTCCGCGACGACGGCGAATCCACGGCCTGCCTCACCGGCGCGTGCCGCCTCGATGGCAGCGTTGAGGGCGAGGAGATTCGTCTGCTCGGATATCCCCGAGATGGTATCGACGATCGAACCGATCTCATCAGAGCGTTTTCCAAGTGCTTCGACAAGCCCTGCCGCAGCGCTGACCTGCTCGGCAATGCTCTGGATCCGGGCAACGGCATCATCTACCTGTTTCTGCCCATTCGACGTACTCTCCTGCCCATCCTGCGAGAGCTTGTAGACGCTGTCCGTCTGCGCGGAGAGCTGGGTCATCTTATCCGACATCTCGTCGGCATTGGAGGCGAGACGGTCGATCATATCCGTCTGTTCTGCCGCGCCCTCTGCGAGCGAGGTAGTGTTCTGTGCAACATGTGTGATGGATTCGAGTGTCTCCTGGGTACTCGCTGTCAGCTGCTCTGAGGAAGCTGCTACCGTCTCAGCGGAGCGCGAGACATTCGACATGACTTCACGCAGGCGGTTCTTCATGTCATTTGCACTGCGCGCAAGTATCCCGAGCTCATCACTGCGTGTATCATCCAGATCGGCAACGCGGAGATCTCCCTTTGCGATTTTCCCAAGCCCCTCCGTGAGATCCTCGATGGGCTTCAGTGCCTTGCCGATCGCCACATAGGAGAACACACTTAAGCCGAGGATGATGAGAACTGCCGCAATCGCAGTGACCATGAGGAACTGATGCCGCACATCATCCATAACGTAGGAGCCGACACCGACAAAAAGGATGCCGATCGACTTCCCGCCCCCATCACGGAGAGGGAGATAGGCGCTCTCGTACTCGATGTCATTGATCACAACGCTGCCGGAAAACGCCTTGTTCCCCTTCAGGACGGTATCGGTCACCTCGGTGCTCGCCTTTGTTCCGAGGATACGCTCCCCGCTCGCATTCTTCAGGTTCGTCGAGACGCGCGTGTCCCCTGCGAAGAAGGTGACATACCCCTGACAGATCTCACCGAGCTTGTCGGCAACCTCCTGATTGTCGCCAAAGCGATGATCCCCCTTGTAGAGTTTTCCGTCCTCTACGTGCCATTCCCCCGGATAGAGTGCATTCATGTTCTCCTCGAGCAGCTGTGCACTCGAACGCGCCTGTGACTGCAGTGCACTGTCGAAGCCACTGTTCGCACTCTTCCAGCCGATCAGTGCCGTACAAACACAGACAACAATGACACAGATGTCAAAAAACAGCACCGATTTTGTTCTAAGACCCATCGCTAACACTACCTTCCCTGATTGATGGTATCCAAACTACTGCCAATTGTCCTTCATGCAGAACATCCCTAATTATATCGTCATTAATATTCCATATCTAAAGACTTTTCTATTTATTCTTTTGTATAATGTTTTTTGCTTTTTATTCATTAAAAAACTTCCTGCCATGGAATCATTTCCACAGCAGGAAGTTTTGTCAGAGATTAAAGATGGAACTTCTGTGCCTCGTTCTGGAGTTCCTGTGCCAGCGTTGCAAGCGTATTGCTTGCATCTGCCATCTGATGCATTGCCGCAGCCTGCTCTTCAGCAGCTGCCGAGATGGTCTGCGTATCATCCGCCGACTTGCG
>ERZ773031.1574-NODE-1574-length-11273-cov-14.198877_pt1 | contig 11273 bp, 9 predicted proteins | sample MGYA00511666_ERZ773031 | MGnify/ENA primary metagenome ERZ773031 (study PRJEB29015, sample SAMEA2738135) | human oral metagenome | biome: human oral; feature: human-associated habitat; material: saliva | place: China | collected 2250 ...
ACATAGATGAAGCCATAACGTTTCTTCATTTCACCAGTTCCAGCAGAAACAAGGTCAATACAGCCCCATGTTGTGTAGCCCCAAAGCTCTACACCATCTTCATTGATAGCATCACGCATGGCCTTGATGTGGGCTGCCAAGTAGTCGATACGGTAATCATCTTCAACATAACCATTTTCATCTGGAGTATCCACAGCACCGAGACCATTTTCAACGATAAACATCGGTTTTTGATAACGATCCCAAATGGCGTTAAGGGTAATACGAAGACCTAGTGGGTCAATTTGCCAACCCCATTCTGAAGCTTCCAAATATGGATTTTTAATAGAGGCAAAGATATTTCCTGCTGTCTTTTCATTAACTTCTGGATCACCTGAAGCCACACGACTTGCATAGTAAGAGAAAGAAACAAAATCAACAGTATGCTCTTTAAGAAGGGCCAAATCTTCTTCAGTCATCTCAATCTCAATGCCATCACGTTCCCACTGTTTCTTAGCATAATTTGGATACTCTCCACGAGCTTGAACATCAATAAAGAAATAACTACTACGGTCTTCTTGCATGGCTGCCCAGTAGTCACGTGGGTGGGCTGTATTTGGATAATATTGACCTGCTGCCAACATACAACCAACCTTATTTTCAGGATCAATCTCATGGGCCAACTTCGTCGCCATAGCTGAAGCTACCAACTCATGGTGAGCTGCTTGGTATTTAACCTGCTCCTCATTCTCACCCTCTTCAAAGCAGAGTCCTGCTCCCATAAATGGTGCATGGAGAATCATATTGATTTCATTGAATGTGAGCCAGTACTTAACCAAACCTTTATAACGTGTGAAAAGGGTACGGCAAAGATTTTCATAGAAACCAAGCATCTTACGGTTACGCCAACCACCATACTCGGTAATCAAGTGCATGGGACAATCAAAGTGTGTGATTGTCACCAAAGGTTCAATACCATACTTATGACATTCCTTGAAGAGGTCCTCATAAAAGGCAAGCCCAGCTTCATTGGGCTCAGCCTCATCCCCCTTAGGAAAAATACGTGACCAAGCAATAGAAAGACGATAGGTCTTAAAGCCCATTTCACCAAAGAGAGCAATATCTTCCTTGTAACGATGGTACATGTCGATACTTTCCTTAGCTGGATAGAAATAGCCATCCTCAAAATCAAACATCTTACGACGTCCAGTGATAATTGAAAGGCGATCCTCACCAATTGGCACCACATCAACATTGGCTAGACCACGCCCATCAGCATCATAGGCCCCCTCACATTGGTTGGCTGCTGTCGCTCCACCCCACAAAAATCCATCAGGAAAAGTCATTTTTTTAGTCATTGTTCTACCTCTTTATGATTCAAGATTATTTCAGTAATAGTATATACTAATCTGGAATCGTTTTCTTATAGTAAACTACGAAAAACTGATACTATCCTATGATTTTAGACAAAAAACGAGAGTAGGATGTATTCCCACTCTCTATTATAAATCTTCTTACTCCACAATAGTTGCTCCAAGAACATTCTTAAAATGCCCAATAGCAAAGTCATGAGCTTCAGGCGTCAAGGAAGCTGTTGCACTCGCTACAACCTCGATATCATAGCCCAAATTATAGGCATCAATGGCTGTATGTAGCACACAAATATCCGTTAAAACTCCTGTCAAAACAACTGTCGTCACACGACGCTCACGCAAACGAATATCTAAATCCGTTCCCGAAAAGGCTGAATAGTGTCGCTTATCCATCCAAAAGACACGATTATCATCCTTAATAGCATCATATACACCAGCTAACTTACCATAAAGTTCTCGCCCAGACGTCCCTGCAATATTGTGCGGTGGAAAGAGCTTGGTTTCAGGATGGAAGGTATCTCCTTCATCATGTCGGTCCATAGCAACAAAGATATAGTCCCCATTGTCATAGGCCTCTTGAGTTACCTGGGCAATGCGGTCTTCAATGGCTTGGGCAGGCTTTCCAGCCGTCAACTTCCCATCATCTGCCACAAAATCATAAGAGTAATCAATTGAGATCAATGCCTTTGTCATATTACTTTCTCCTTTAAAAAAAGTGGGGCAGGTTCCTCCTACCTCACTTACTTTCAGTATTCTTCTTATTCGTATTCTTTCAATTTATCGTAGATACCTTCGTTAAGGACTTTAAGATAAGTCCCTTTCATACCGAGTGAACGGCTCTCAATAATACCAGCTGATTCCAACTTACGAAGGGCATTAACGATAACTGAACGTGTAATTCCGATACGGTCAGCGATAACAGACGCTGTCAAGCGACCTTCCAAACCGTCCAACTCATTCAAGATAGCTGAAACTGCCTTGATTTCTGAGTAAGACAAGGTATTAATAGCCATGTTAATAGCTGTTTGTTTACGAATTGTTTCTTCCAAGTTCTCTGTTTGAAGGTTCAACAACTGCAACCCAACTACTGTAGAGGCAATCTCAACCAAGATAAGATCTTCATCCACAAAATCATGGTCGTTACGCCAAATGATGAAAGAACCAAGACGCATACCACCACCATAGATAGGAGCAATTGTAGTCAAACCATCTGGGAAGTCATCTTTTGATTCCACAGGGAAAATGGTCAAATCACTGTCAATACCAATGTTTTCTTGAGTGTCATAAACACGGCTGATACCACGTGTGTATTCTTCTGGAAGTTGTTTGGCTTCAAAAAACTCTTCCACACGATCATTGTTGGTTTTGTACTTCATGGCAAAACCAAGGAGAGCACCACCACCATTAACGATAGCAGCGTTACAATCAATGATATCCGCCAATTGAGCAGCCATGTTGTTGTATGGAAGATCTCCTTCCAAGCTATCTACTGAGCGTTGCAAGATAGATGTAATTTTACGTGTTTTAGCCAGCAAATTTGCCATATTTATTGTCTTCACTTTCTATTGTAATCATAATAATATCAAGCCTTGTACTAATCTTCTGCGTCAAGACCTACTAGCCCTATCATTATAGCACACTTAACCCAGAAATTGCAAACAATTGTCTGAAAATTATTTATTATTCTACTATTCATTATATTAAGTATATTATGGCATTTTTAGGGAAAATGTTCGGATTTTGCTCAAATATGTCCCCTTTTTATAGATAATAAAAACTGGACAAGCCTTTTTGTCCAGTTTTTCAAAAAATTAACGCTTGTAATATGACAAGACTCGTTCGATTTTGTTACCGAGATCAGCCAACTCTTCCACACGAGGAAGGTAGACAATACGGAAGTGATCTGGTTCATTCCAGTTAAAGCCTTTACCTGGAACTAGGAGAACCTTCTCCTTCTTCAAGAGACGAAGACAGAATTCTTCATCATCTTCAATATCATACATGTTACGGTCAATCTTAGGGAAGATGTAAAGACCTGCATCTGGCTTAACAGCTGAAAGCCCTGGAATAGCGTTTACGGTATTCGTGATAAACTCACGTTGTTCATAGATACGCCCACCAGGGATCAAGAGTTCATCCACGGATTGGTAACCACCAAGTGAAGTCTGAATAACGTGCTGAGAGAGCACATTAGCACAAAGACGCATGTTGGCCAACATATTAAGCCCTTCAATATAACCTTTGACATTCTTTTTAGGTCCAGAGAGAACCATCCAACCTACACGGAAACCACAAATGCGGTGAGACTTAGAAAGACCATTCATAGACACACAGAAGACATCTGGTGCAAGGCTAGCAATCGCAGTATGCTTTTTACCATCCATAACCAAGCGGTCATAAATCTCATCCGCAAAGATAATCAAATCATTTTGTCGAGCAATATCCACAATCTGTTCAAGGACATCCTTAGGATAGAGTGAACCTGTAGGATTATTAGGATTGATGACTACAATTGCCTTAGTATTTGACGTAATCTTTGATTTGATATCATCAATATCTGGATACCAGTTAGATTTTTCATCACAGACATAGTGTACAGCATTACCGCCTGCTAGACTGACGCAGGCTGTCCAAAGAGGATAGTCAGGCATTGGGACCAAGACCTCATCTCCATCATCAAGCAAGGCCTGCATAGACATGGAAATCATTTCTGAAACACCATTACCAATATAAATATCATCAATATCTACATTTGGGAATCCCTTTAGCTGGCAATACTGCATAATCGCCTTACGAGCTGAGAAAATCCCCTTACTATCTGAATACCCTTCACTGTTACGAACATTCATAATTAAATCACGAATGACTTCATCCGGTGCTGTAAAGCCAAATTCCGCAGGATTTCCCGTATTAAGACGAAGAATCTTTTCACCTTTAGCAATCATACGGTTGGCTTCATCCAAAACTGGTCCACGAATATCATAGGCAACGTGATCCAACTTTGATGATTTATCAAATGTTTTCATAAGTTAATCCTTTCAAAAGATACTAAAAGTAGATACATCTAGCAGAAAATAAGAAAATTCAACACCTGATGGGGATTTCCACTTTTATTGACACCAACTTTAGGCTTGGCCACTTGGTATCATTTCTGAAGACTTGTCTTCCTCTTTTTAATTATCATGTTTCTTACGAAGCTAATAACAGATTGTATTATACCTCTTTTTCAAGCAATCTTCAATTTTTAGATAATACTGAAATCTTCACATTACTAAGAGCATCCTAAAGTAAGCAGTCAAAAAAAGATTTCAGAAAATCTATAACAACGCTTTCATTTTTTAGATTAAAGGAGTATAATAAAGCTAAAGATAGGAGGTAGAGCTTATGTCTCAACAATATGAACGTATTATGGTAGCTATCGACGGTTCTTACGAATCAGAACTGGCCTTTATTAAAGGTGTGCACGTTGCAAAACGTAATAATGCTCAGTTACTATTGGTACACGTTATCGATACACGCGCCCTTCAAAGCGTTGCGACTTTCGACTCTTACATCTATGAAAAACTAGAAGACGAAGCTAAAGCTGTTTTGGCTGACTTTGAACGCCAAGCCAGAGAAGCTGGTTTAACCAAGATTCGCAAAGTTATTGAGTTCGGTAACCCTAAGAGCCTCTTGGCTGTTGATATCCCTGATAAGGAAAATGTTGACCTTATTATGGTTGGTGCCACAGGTCTCAATACTTTTGAACGCTTGCTTATTGGTTCATCTTCTGAATACATTCTCCGTCACGCAAAAGTTGACTTGCTCATTGTTCGTGACTCTGAAAAAACACTTTAGTTACCTCTCACAAAAGTACCTCTGGTGCTTTTCTCATATGAAAAAGAACCGAGATCCTAAATCTCAGTTCTTTTTTCTGTTCTATTTTTCAGACTTTGCTGATTCAGACATCACTTCTGACTCTGAAGTTGACTGGCTTTCTTCTACCAAATCTTCACTAGCAGATTGACTTGAAGCACTTGCTTGCTCCAAAGCAAGGCTAGTTGAAAGGCTCTCACGCTCTGCTTCCTGACTAAGGCTAGCTTCAACAATCATGAGTTCCTTTTGACGTTCTGTTTCACGAAGATATTCACGTTCTTCAAGTTCTTCCTGACGACGTCTTTCCTGCTCACGTCTTTGAGCTTTTTGACGCTCACGCTTAGCATGACGTTTTTGCGTCTCATCAATCAAGACCTTAGTGTTGTCTTTAATATGCATCCACTTAATAAGACGAACCAAGAGTCTCCATAGGAAGACAATAATTGACTCTGCAAAGAGAAGAATCTCAACCAGAATAACTCCCAACAAGCTCCAAGCCATGAAGAGTGTAATCAATAATTGCGTGAAGATCTTCTTCAAGTCACCCAAATGATTATTGTGAATATTAAGGGTTTCAAGGAAAAGATCTAAAATCCCTTGCAAGAGGTGTGATTTAACAGATTTGTCTCCCTCTAGGCTCAAGTCCGTTTGGACTTCTGCCGGAGTAACAACTGTCAAGTCCCCATCTTGGTAGACATCAATACGATCTCCTAATTTTATATCAAAATCAAAAAGCGTGCGATCTATTTTCTTAAGTCGCCCGTCAGGATGACTGAGATAAACAAAGTCATCATCAAATTTTAAAATACGAAACATAATTTACCTGCTCTTTATTGCTCCCTAAATAATAGCAAAGTTAAAAAGCCCTTGTCAAGAGCTTCTTTTTCAATCCAAGGTTTTCACACCGATACGATTTTTATACTCTTGATACGTTTCAGTGTGCATGAGAGCTTTGGCATTTTTGACACGATCTGCCGTTGGTGGTTTGACCCCTTCCAAAGGATATGGAATACCGAGCTCACGCCATTTGAACTCACCCATTGTATGATAGGGAAGAATTTCAAATTTATCGACATTTTTCAAGGTCTTTACAAACTCACCAAGTTTAACCAAGTGTTCGTCAAAGTCTGTCAAACCAGGTACCAAGACATGGCGAATCCAGACTGGAACTTGTTTGTCAGATAGATATTGAGCAAATTCCAAAATATTCTTATTAGGTTGACGGGTCACAAACTTGTGTTGTTCGGGGTCAATCTCTTTGATGTCAAGTAGGACCAAGTCAGTCACAGCCAAAAGTTTGTCAACAACTTCATGATACTCAGGAGTATTGCGGTACGCAAACCCACAAGTATCAAGCGTACAGTGAATCCCTAGCTTCTTAGCCTCTGTAAAGAGGGCAGTGACAAAATCAATCTGAAGCATGGCCTCACCACCTGATACAGTGATACCACCATGCTCACCCCAGAAATGACGGAAACGAAGAGCCTCATCTAAGACATCTTCAACTGTACGTTCAACAGCCTTATTTGACTCCATAGCCCAAGTATCTGGGTTATGACAATATTGGCAACGCATCTTACAGCCTTGCATGAAAACAATAAAACGGATACCAGGACCATCTACGGATCCAAAACTTTCGGTTGAATGAACAAGTCCAGTCACCTGACTGTAATCAATTTCTGCCATGGCAGCCTCCTTGAAAACGCTTTTTACATGTTTTTATTATACCTCTTTTATCAGAAACATGCTCCATATCTGCCTGAATTCAGGCAAAGGTTATACTATAATACATCTGAATTAAGGAATATCTATACTATACCAGAAGAAAAACAAAAAAACTGGAAAAATCCAGTCTTTTATCCTCTATATTATTGGGCACGTTTCTTAAGACCCAAAAAGGCTGCAGTAGCAAGGAAGAATGTTCCTGCCAATGTCAAGATTACTGTTGATGATTCACCAGTCTTAGGAAGTGTAACTTCCTTACCTTTAGCATCTTTACCAGTCAATGTACCGTCAGCGTTCACTTTGAATCCTACTGTTTCAGGAGCGACAACACTTGTTGTACCATCAGTGTTAGCGATAACAATTTGGCTATTTTGTGTAGACACAATTGTTTGGCCAGCTGCAGTGATAACTGGAGCTGTTGGTGTTACAGTAACAACAGGTTGTCCATTAACATTCACCGCTGGAGTTTCAGAGTTTTGAGGTGCTTCGCTTGTCCCTTTATCAGTTGCTGAAGCTGGGTCTTCTGGCTTATCGGCTGGTTTTGTTGATGAATCAGCTGTTGGAGCCGGTGTCGCAGGTGCTTCCGGAGTTGCTGGTGTTGTTGGCTCAGCTGGTACTTCAGGAACTGTAGGTGTTGGTGTTGTTGGCGTTGCCACACCTGTGTTTGAATCATTGCTACGAGCCAAGTCACCATCACTTGGGGCTGTTGAAGGACCAGTTGTTGCACGATCTGTCGTTGGTTGTGTAAGAACAGCATCATTTGTCGCAATACCATCATCCGCAAAAGAGGTTACTGGTACAAAAGCTCCTAGGGTAAGGGTGAGTAAAAGCAAGCTACTATATATAGATATAGATTTTTTAGAAGCCATTAAGATTCTCCTTTTTTCATTTATCAGTTAACCTACATTCTACCATAAAAAAGTAATAAAAGACCGCTTTAATTAAAATCTTATTTATTTTTATTCTAAATCTTTCAACACGCTGAAATATGTTAGAATACCTTCAAAATTATCGTTATTTTTCTGACAAATTCTAACACTTTTGATAGGTTAAAAAGGCTTTATGACGTATTTTATAGACGTTTTCTAATCTTATTATTTTGATAAACTGATATTCCAAGATAGATAAGAAAAAGCACTTTCACTCATAATGAGAGAAAGTGCCTAATTAGTAAATAGTCGCTTTTAAGTTCCAATATTTTCTAATAAAAACATGTAGAGAACTATTCTTCTGCCTCTTCTGGAGCTGCCGTGATGATTACCTTAAGTTTGGTTACACGACCATCCTTAACCTTATCATTGATAAATTCAAGGTGTTTGTCCTTGTTGATAACTGAATAGTGTTCCTTGACTTCTTGAGTAGGAATGGCTCCCACACCAGTCAAATAATAACCTGCGATAGTATCAACGTCATCACTCTCAAGTTCTGTATCAAAATGTTCATTGAAGTCGTTAAGAGTCATAGCACCCTCGACAATATAGGTATTCTCGCCAATTTCACGAACTTCAATACTAGATTTATCTGTTTCGTCGTCAATCTCACCAACGATTTCTTCCAAAAGATCCTCGAAGGTAACAAGACCAGCAACCCCACCGTATTCATCAAGCAAAATAGCCATCTGATTATTGGTGTTACGAAAGGCCGCCAAGAGATCATTAACGAAGATAGTCTCTGGAACAAAGAGAGGTTCATTCATAATTCGACGAAGTTTGATATTTTCGAAACCAAGTTCGAAACCTGCTTTTAGAAGGTTTTTGGTATGAACGACACCGATAATCTTATCCTTGTCGTCTTCGTAAACAGGAATACGAGAGAAACTTTCCTTGAGAATAGCTTGGATATTTTCTTGAGTATTGTCTTCAATATCAATCATGAAGGCATCTGTACGAGGGACCATAACCTCACGCGCCATCAATTCATCAAGAGAGAATACCCCTTGGAGCATTTCAATTTCTTCAGCCTCAAGTGTATCCTCACTCTTAGTCAACATGTACTCAATCTCATCACGTGTCATCTGCTCATCTGCATCATCAAAGGTCATAGGCGTCAAACGAGACAAAAGATTGGTTGACGCCGAAAGAATCCAAACAAAGGGACTAACAATCTTACCTGTAACAATAATGACAGGTGCCGAGTAGATGGCTAGATTTTCCTTGAGATTCATAGCGATACGTTTTGGATAAAGTTCCCCAAAAACGATAGAGATATAAGTCAAGACAACCAAAGAAATCATGCTACCTGCTGTCTTAGCCCAAGCCACATGACCAAACCAAGTCGCTATCACTGCACCTAGTGATGCAGAGAGACTGGCCCCTTGTAAGAGGCTAATAAAGGTAATACCAACTTGGATAGTTGATAGGAAGTTGTTTGGATTTTCAAGAACCTTGAGCAGGCGGATAAATTTCTTATCGCCTTCTTCTGCCTTTTGCTCCACACGTGAGCGGTTAAGTGATACAAGAGCCATCTCAGATGCTGAGAAAAAGGCTGTAAGCAAGGTTAAAATTAGTAGTAAAATAGATTGAAATAATAAGGACTGACCACTAGAGTCTTCCATTTTTTCTTCTCCTCTAAAAAAAATTCTGACTTTCATTATACCATAATTTCCCAATAAAGGCGTCTATTTTATGCTATAATTAGGGTAATTTATCATCAAAGGAGAGACTTATGTCACTTATACGATTAGAAAATGTCAGCTTGGTCCGCCAAGGAAAAACACTTTTGTCTGGCCTTAACTGGACAGTTGAAAAAGGTCAAACTTGGGCTATCCTGGGACTTAACGGTGCTGGAAAATCAACCCTCTTGCGTTTGTTGACAGCTGAATTTTTCCCTTCTGAAGGGAAGGCTGAGATACTTGGCTACACCTTTGGTAATGGAGACATCACAGGTCTTCGTCAACACATCGGTATCGTCAGTTCCTTTATCACTGAGCGTCTGCCTCAACATATGACTGCTGAAAAAATCGTCCTTACGGGTAAGTACAAGAGTTCAATCCTCTACAAAGCCTATGGAGACAAAGAGCTACAAGAAGCCAAGGATATGCTGACTTCACTTGGTGCTGGAGATTTGATTGGTCGTAAATACCATGGTCTCTCTCAGGGAGAAAAGCAAATCTGTTTGATTGCTCGTAGTCTGATGGAAAATCCCGACATTATTATCCTTGACGAAGCAACTGTTGGCTTGGATCTCTTTGCCCGCGAAAAGCTCTTACGTCAGATTGACCGTATCACTTCACTTCCACATGCTCCACTGGTTCTTTACGTCACCCACCACGCTGAAGAAATCACTGAAAAAATGGACCACATTCTCCTACTCCGTCAAGGAAAAATCGTGGCACAAGGACCAAAAAATGATATCATCACACCGGAAGTTTTAGCTGACTTCTACCAAAATCCTGTTCAAATTATTCCAATTGATGACCATCGTTTTTACATTAACCCTCTTCTATAAAAATCGCCCAAAGAAACAAGTCCCCCAGACATTATCTGGGGGACTTGTTCTTTTATCACTACTCCTCTTTTATTTTCGATACGCCATACAAAATTAAGGCTGGAACGATAAGTTGTTCTATAAAAATATATGAACAAGAAGCCAAAATTTTTCTTGGCTTCTTTTTGTGATAACATTCATTGCTTAAGCTCGACCTCGAGCCAGATTAATCATATCATAGGTTAACGTGTTGCTAGTTTCTTTGAGAGAGTAATCCTCCAAAGTATTGACTTCCTTACGAAGCTGCTTGGCATAACGGCTAGAAATAAGTTCAGCCTGCTCGTACTCGTTGATAACCTTACGTTCCAAATAGTAACCTCGCAACATTTCATCAATATTGTCTGGATGAAGGTGGGTGATAACCCGCTCAACAAAGGCACCTGATTGAATAATCTCAGCCTCTTGAAGGCGACTGCGTTTCAGATAAGACAAGAGATCTGAGTGATAAACACCTTCCAAATTACTCAAGGCTTCCAAAATCTGCTCAGTATTTGTCAAATAGAGCTCAGTCATATGGTCGCGGTTTTCTTCCGTCAACCTAGGACCTCTTCTCGTTTCATCCTGATTAATACGAAACTTGAAAGTAAGAGCTAAGTGTAACAATCTACGAAGGCCACGCACAAAGACAGCTAGGGCATAAGAAAGGCTAGAGACAAATCCACGGTTGATACGACGTTCCAAGCCCTTGATATAACGTTGGTAGAGATTGTATTCGAGTTCTGAAATCTTACCCTTCTTGTAGGCATATTCCAGACCCTCACTCTCAATTTCCATAATCATGACTCGGATATTGGCCAACTCTTCTTTGACATCATTTGATTCCTGCTCCAAGATTAAATCTTCCAAGCGTTGATT
>ERZ773031.1575-NODE-1575-length-11273-cov-11.249064_pt1 | contig 11273 bp, 6 predicted proteins | sample MGYA00511666_ERZ773031 | MGnify/ENA primary metagenome ERZ773031 (study PRJEB29015, sample SAMEA2738135) | human oral metagenome | biome: human oral; feature: human-associated habitat; material: saliva | place: China | collected 2250 ...
AGATTAAAGCCGAGGCCCTTCGCCTCGGCTTCTCTGCATGTGGCATCGCCCAAGCAGGTGCTGTCCCCGAAACTATTCTGCAGGAATACGACTCATGGATCAAGACGGGCTACCATGGTGATATGGATTACTTAGCCCGCAATCACGAACTACGAAGTGACCCACGTGTGCTTCTCCCTGGGACAAAGACGCTCATCATGGTAGCGATGAACTACTACCCTGAGACGAAGCAAGCCCCCGAAGCCCCACAGTTCGCCTACTATGCCTATGGGCGAGACTACCATAAGGTCGTCAAAAAAAGGCTTGACCAGCTCTTAGCCTTCATGCGCTCCGAGCTGCAGCTCCCCGTCACGGGGCGCGCCTTCTCCGACTCCGCACCGATCATGGAGCGCTATTGGGCCGAGCAAGCAGGGCTTGGCTGGCGCGGGAAGAACAGCCTGCTCATCATCCCTCGTGCAGGGAGCTACTTCGTCTTAGGTGAGCTACTCATTGACATAGAGCTACCGACGGACAGCCCGATGCGCAATCTCTGCGGACGCTGTGAGCGCTGTCAGACATCCTGCCCGACAGAGGCTTTCCTCGAGCCTGGGCGTATCGATGCACGCCGATGTATCAGCTACCTCACCATCGAGCAGAAGGGTGAGATCCCCCCCGAACTCCGCGAACGCATGGGACGCCGGGTCTACGGATGCGACGCCTGCCAGCAGTGCTGCCCATGGAACCGCTATGCTCGCCCCACGACCATCGCCGACTATACCCCACGCGAAGCCCTGCTCTCCCTCTCCCCCGAGGAACTCGAAGCTATGAGCGAAGAAGAGTACTTAGCCCTCTTTGCTGGCACAGCTGTCAAGCGTGCAGGTCTTGCAGGCCTACAGCGCACGATGCGTGATCTGCGAGACAACTTCACCTTGCCCGTGGATATAACTCAGCCTACAGGCACAGTACGTCGCTTTATTCGCCCTGCACCAGACGGCTCCACTCCCGAGGAGTAAGCAGCACACGACTCGATCAAACACCCCATCTGCAATCACGGCATCCCGTCTCCCATAGAGCCATAAAAATGAACCAGTACTGGTCGATGAAGCAACCAGTACTGGTCCGACGCGCGACCAATACTGCTCACCAAGGTGACCAGTACTGGTTCGAGAGGTGACCAGTACTGGTTCAATTTCGAAGCAGTATAGGTTCGCATTCATCAGCAATAAGGGAGTACAAGATGTAGATGAGGTTCGCGAAGTCGATTCACAAACGACTATTGGTTTGCACGCGGATAACTATTGGTTTAGGGTCCAAACGACTACTCGTTTCGCATGCAAACAACTATTGGATCGTACACGAAAGCACTATTGGCCTGAGGGCAAACAACTATTACTGTAGTCTTGCCCCAATTACTTTAGCTCCTCGAGAAGGCTCAGGTTAGAAGCTGTGCCGAGCATCAGTCGCTTTTCTTTGATTTAGAAGCCCTACCCGTCCTAATACTAATCCTTTCAGTTCTTGTACCTTTGCAGAAGAATGCACGAGATGACCTTTCATCCTAACACACTTAATCCATAGATGAAACAAAGCCTTCGCCTCGGCCTTCGGGCTCTCGTCCTCACGAGTCTTTCTCTCCTCACTGCACCCGCTATGGGGCAGAATATCCAGCTACACTATGACCTCGGTCGCTACCTCTACCCCAAGGTACAGGCTGACCGTCCGCGCATGACGATGACCGTAGAGCAGCAGAGCCTTGACCGCTTCGGCGATACGTTCTACTTCGTCGATATGTCCTTCCTCCAGCAGGGTGCAGTGAGTGCCAACTGGAAGTTTATGCGCAACCTACGCTTTTGGCAGGGGCCACTCTCTTGGCACGTGCGCTATGATGGCGGCCTACGCTTCATCAATACGAATGCTCCCGATCCCGTGGGCTCACTCGCTATCTCTCTCAATGATGCTTTCATGACGGGGGTGACCTACAGCTACCTCAGCCCCGAGCGTCGCACGATGCTCAGCCTCACCCCACTCTACAAGTATATACGTGGGATTGCTCAGCCACACAACTATGAGCTCTGCGGGGTATGGAAGTTTGCTCCTGGAAATGGTCTCATCACCGCTACGGGCTTCTTCAGCTGGTGGCACCAGAAGGATCCCCGCATCGGTTGGTGTACAGACTTCAAGTTCATGTCACAGCCACAGGTGTGGTGCAACCTCAACAAGATCCCGGGTGTCGCACCAGACTTCAACCTCAGCATAGGTAGCGAAGTGCGTATATCGAAGAATGTCGATGCCCCTCAGTGGCTCGTAGCACCGACACTCGCCCTCAAATGGAGCTTCGGTAAATAACCGAACGTATCAAATAAGCAAAGCCCTTAGGACTGATCAGTCCTAAGGGCTTCTTCTTACTTTTATATTTCAGCACAAGCTGTAGCAGCCTCCCGCTCGGGCTTGTATCCAGCCATCAAGCTCAAGATCAAAGAGCTCACTCCGGACGGTCATCAAGTCCATACCCGATAGGCGGGACAGGTCATCTACAGAAAGCATATCCTGCTCTATCAAGATAGCAAGTAAGGGATGGGGCGGATATTCCTTGGTAGGAGAGGTAGTCTCTGAAGCAGGTGCAGAGAAGAAGCTTGCACCATTAGCGTCATCCGATGTAGCCCAGCCCAGCTCCTTCATCAACGAATAGGCCCCAAGATAAAGATGGGCACGCTGCTCCTCGATGAGCTTATGGCAGCCTATACTCTCAGGGTCGGTCAAGCGACCTGGGCAGGCGAAGACTTCGCGTCCCGATTCCAGAGCATAGTTTGCCGTAGAAAGCGACCCACTATGTTCGCCCGCCTCAATAACGATAGTTGCGGCACTTAAGCCGGCGATGATACGGTTACGCGCAACGAAAGCCTGACGATAGGGCTTTACCCCTGGCGGATATTCGCTTACCCAAGCACCTCCATCACGCAGGATCTGCTCGGCTATCCGCCAGTGCGCACTGGGATAGAGCGTATCCAGACCATGTGCAAGCACAGCCACCGTCGGGAGCCCTGCATTCAGTGCGCCTTCATGTGCTTGTATATCGACTCCGTAAGCCAGTCCGCTAACGATAGTAGATGCAGGGCAAGTAGCTGCCAGCTCGCTCAGCACCTGCTGTGTAAGTGCACGGCCATAGTCAGATATGCTCCGCGTACCGACGACACTCACATGCTTGCGCTCCTCCCAAGCTACATACTCCCCGCGCACATATAGGACCATGGGCGGGACAGCAATCTCCCTGAGCGATGCTGGATAGTCTTCGCTAAGAAAGAAGATAGGGCGAATACCTTCCTTCTCACAGCGCTCCTCAATGCAAAGGGCTTCTTCGACCAAGGCGGATGAAGCCAACTGCTGTGCTATACGCTGAGGGAGGCGGGGAAGGATGCGAGCGCGGAGCTCTGCATCAGTGAAGAGTGCCGTCGCAGAGCCCAGGGCTTCAATGAGCTCAATAGCAGAGCGAGGTCCGACGTACTTGGCAAGGGAGAGTGCAATAGTATAGGTTCGCTCGGTCGGAGTAAGGTTGGATGGCATAGATGGTAAGGTAAGAGGGAGGAGAGAAGGCTGAGCCCCCGCCCTTCTCCAGCGGAAGGAGAGAGGCGAGGGCTCAGTCGAAAAGATTTGGTGAGATGCGCGGAGCGACTTAGTGCGCCAGCATGTCTTCGGTGATATTGGTGAACTTGTTGTCCTTGATATTGCGGTAGGCAACAGCAGCACCATCCCAATATGTAGGGAAGCCACCACGGACAGCACCGATGAAGATCAGGCGGATCTTGTGCCAACCAGCCTTCAGAGCCACGCTCTTATCGCGACGGCTGGACTTAGCTACCTCACCACTGTTGTCGATGAGGAGTTTACCATCGATATACATCTGGTCGAGGTCCGTAGAGAAGACATAGACACCATCCTTGGGGATCTTCACATAGCCATCACCGATGACGGCCTTAGGCTGGATCTCAGCCATGTGATTCTTGACGACGTCAGGACGAAGATCCTGAGGACGCTTGGCGATACCCTTAGTCCAGTTCGTCACACCGATAAGATCCGTAGCCTGATAGTAGTTCCCAATAGAAGTCTTAGTAGCAAGACCAGGCTTGAGGTTTGCAACCTGTACGGCAGGTGCCAGCGTCTGCTTCTCAAAGGTAATCTCACGCACGGGACTCGTCTTCCCTGAGGGAAGGATAGAAGCTACACGGATGACTTCGCTCTTCTTCACCTTGAGTGGCATCGTGTAGCTTTCAGAAGACAGCGTGGGAGTGCTACCATCACGCGTGTAGACGATGCGGATAGGACGAGTCGTCTTGAGAGACAGCTCAGCGCTATCAGTAAAGGCAATGAAGTTGAGCGAAGCAACCGTCTTCTCGTAACTATCCTTAGGATTTACGTTAGGCAGAGGCTGCTCTGGCTGAGGGATATGGTAGTTCGCACCATGCATATCGAGGCGGACATACGCATTGTCGAGACGGCGATTGAAGTCCTTGAAGTCACGGCTTGCGATGGGTGACCATACGGCTTCAGCCAAAGCGATCTCACGAGGGAAGGCGCGGTACTGCATGATCTCAGGAGTATAGAGATACTCAGCCCAGAGGTTAGTCTGTGCACCCTTGATGTGGTGACGCTTATCGGGAGCGATAGCTTCGGGGATAGGATTGTAGTTGTAGACCTTCTCAAGAGGAGCATAGCAGCAGATAGCTACGGGCTCGATCTTGGGGTCCCCCTGATAGTGGTCAATATAGAGGCCACCGCTACCAGGGGTCATGATCACGTCGTGCCCCATGTTGGCAGACTGGATACCACCATCTTCACCACGCCAGCTCATGACGGTAGCCGTGGGAGCAAGGCCACCTTCGAGGATCTCATCCCAGCCGATAAGCTTCTTCCCATGCTTAGCGAGCATCTTCTCTGCACGGCGGATGACGTAGCTCTGGAGCTCGTGCTCATCCTTCAGACCTTCAGCCTTGATACGCTTCTGACAGTTGGGACATTCCTTCCAGCGATCCTTAGGACACTCGTCCCCACCAATGTGGAAGTATTCACCAGGGAAGAGGGGGACGACTTCGTCGAGTACATTTTGGATGAACTCAAAAGTCGACTCCTTACCAGCACAATAGACATCATCTTCGATACCCCAGATATTACGTACGATATACTTACGACGGTTTGGGAAGCAGGTGAGCTCAGGGTAAGAGGCAATAGCACCCATGCCATGACCTGGCATCTCGATCTCTGGGATAATCGTCACGAAGCGATCCTGCGCATAGCGGACGATCTCACGGACCTGATCCTGCGTATAGAAGCCACCGTAGCGACTGCCATCACCTTCGATACGCCAAGCACCGACCTCTGTAAGGCGGGGATACTTCTTGATCTCAATACGCCATCCCTGGTCCTCGGTAAGGTGCCAGTGGAGCTTATTGATCTTGAACATGGAGATGATATCGATGTGCTTCTTCATCTCATCAACCGTGAGGAAGTGACGGCATACATCGACCATCACACCGCGATACTCGAAGGCAGGCTCATCAGAAATGCGAACGGCAGGGATCATCCAAGCAGTCGTGGGAAGAGTCCCGACCTTACCTGCAGACTCGACCTCCGCAGGGAGTAGCTGCATTAAGCTCTGGAAGCCCCAGAAAAGAGCCTTCGCCGAACGCCCAACGATCTCGACACCGCGAGAAGAAGAGTTCAGCGTATAGCCCTCATCGCCAAGGGCGAGCTTAGGATCAATGCGAACGAAGATAGCCTGCTGAGTGGCCTTAGCACCGGGCACTACACGCAGAGAGAAGCCCGTAGAGCGGTTAATCTTTTCGGTGAAGAAGCGAGCGATCGTCACAGCTGAATCACCAGAGGCAATGACAGGCGTAGTCGCTGTCAGGCGAAAAGCAGGAAGCTTGAGCTCCTGAAGTTGCTTAGGACGAGGGATAATGTTGATCCCCTTGTCATACGAAGGCACGGGGATAGACACTCGAGAGGGAGCGCTGGCAGCCCACGCAGCAGTCCCTCCTATACAGAGAGCCAGCGCACAGGCCATGCTTGTAAATAACTTCTTCATTGAGTCTATTTGAATGATATGATCGGCGCTGATGAGGCCTCAAGAGGAGGCTCGTCGAACGCTGTAATACAAATATATGGAAAAACGAGTAGCCCGAGGCTTGCTCTGGAGTAGCATACACTACTCTAGGCAGTAGCCTCGGGTCACTTGTTAACTCAGGCTTGCACCAAATCGGCTAACCTGATCAGAGGGATCTACCAAGCGAAGATAGGATAGTTAGCCATCATTTCGTTGACTTCCTTACGGACAGCAGCGATGACAGCTTCATCTTCGGGAGCAGAGAGGACGCGGTCGATGAGGGAGACAATGTACTCCATCTTATCTTCTTTGACACCACGAGTAGTGATAGCAGGTGTACCGACACGGATACCCGAGGTCTGGAAAGCCGAGCGGCTATCGAAAGGAACCATATTCTTGTTCACCGTGATATCGGCTGCTACAAGAGCCTTTTCAGCCACCTTACCCGTGAGCTCGGGGAACTTACCACGCAGGTCGATGAGCATGCAGTGGTTGTCCGTACCGCCAGATACGACACCATAGCCACGGCGTACGAAGGCTTCAGCCATAGCCTGAGCGTTCTTCTTGACCTGACGACCGTATTCCTTGAATGAGGGCTGGAGAGCTTCGTAGAAGGCTACTGCCTTAGCCGCAATGACGTGCTCCAGAGGACCGCCCTGCACACCTGGGAAGACTGCAGAGTCGAGGAGTGCAGACATCTTCTTGATCTCCCCCTTAGGCGTAGTCTTGCCCCAAGGATTGTCGAAGTCCTTACCCATAAGGATGATACCACCACGAGGACCACGCAGCGTCTTGTGCGTCGTCGAGGTGACGATATGAGCGAACTTAACAGGGTTGTCGAGGAGGCCTGCTGCGATCAGCCCAGCAGGATGAGCCATATCGACGAGGAAGATAGCCCCGATCTTATCTGCAATCTCACGGATACGCTTGTAGTCCCATTCGCGAGAGTAAGCGGAGCCCCCTGCGATGATGAGCTTTGGCTTGTGCTCGAGAGCACGCTGCTCCATCTGATCGTAGTCTACACGACCCGTTTCTTCGCTGACATTGTAGTCAACAGCATGGTAGAGAAGACCTGAGCTATTGACAGCAGAGCCGTGGGAGAGGTGGCCACCATGGGCGAGGTTCAACCCCATGAAGGTGTCGCCAGGGTTGAGGCAGGCGAGGAGAACAGCCATATTTGCCTGAGCACCTGAGTGAGGCTGTACGTTTGCCCATTCAGCACCGAAGAGCTGCTTGATGCGATCGATAGCGAGCTGCTCAGACTTGTCTACTACTTCGCAACCACCATAGTAGCGCTTACCGGGATAGCCTTCTGCATACTTGTTGGTCATGCAGCTACCCATAGCCTTCATGACTTCTTCACTGACAAAGTTCTCAGAGGCAATGAGCTCAATACCCTTGAGTTGTCGTTGACGTTCCTCTTCAATCAGAGTGAAGATAGCGGAGTCGTTCATAGTTTCTTACGTGTTATTGTTTGGATGGATATAGTTGAGTGATGTACTCTTGTGCTTCGTGCTATTGTACTTACTGAGTGTATTTGTATCTCTACAAGGCAAAGATAAGAATTGTATCCAGATATCAATGCTTTCCAAAAGAGTTCTTTTTCGTCCCTATAAAGAGGCCCTTTAAAGGACTCTAAGGCTCATCAAAAAGCCGAAGCCAATCTACTGAAATATAGCACATAGCATAGTAAACAGGCCACTCTCACACCTTGGTTTACTCCCCCACCCTATACCGCATCTATAGGCGCTGAAACAGAGTCTGAATATCTAAAATATTTTGAGAAGGGGAATACAACCAATCATAGGAACAACTGCCTCTCCTTCCGAGTAAGAGCCGGAAGCACAGGAGAAAGCAACTTATCCCTGGTTCCTTGCGAGCTTTCCTTTAAGCTTGGAGCAAAAAGAAGCCCCTCCCTTCATCCTGTTAGGGCGAAGGGAGGGGCATTATGCTTGATTATATCAGTGCTTATTCCTCCGTAGTGGGAGCGATACAAGCACAGAAGGCGGGGATCAGATTGCGGTCACCGAAGCCATTGTCTACGCGAGCAACATTGATCCAGAACTTATTCTCACGCAGGTAAGGCAGCGGATAGGCAGCCTTCTCACGGGGATAGCTGTGTGACCAAGAGTCGGAAACCACTTCGTACTCAGGGTGAGGAGCATTCTTCAGCACGTTGTCTTCGGCATCAGCACGGCCGTCCTTGATTTCCTGCATTTCCCCCCAGATACACTGCATCACTTCGAGGAAGCGATCCAGCTCAGCCTTACTTTCACTTTCGGTTGGCTCAATCATCAGCGTGCCATGTACGGGGAAGGAAAGTGTAGGAGCATGGTAGCCGAAGTCCATGAGGCGCTTAGCGATATCACTCTCATCGACGCCATAGGTTTCCTTGAGCTTGCGACAGTCGAGGATCAGCTCGTGACCGACGCGGCCCGTCGCGCCCGTATAGACGATGCCATAGGTATCCTTGAGACGGACAGCCATGTAGTTGGCATTGAGGATTGCCGTGCGAGTAGCACGCTCAAGCCCCTTCGTACCCAGCAGGCGGATGTAAGCATAGGAGACGACATCGATACCGGCACTACCGAGAGGAGCAGCAGAGACAACGTTTCCTTCAATGGGCTCATAGTCGACGCCATAGCCATGAGTAGGCTGGTAAGGAGCGAGAGCCTCGGTCATGCAGATAGGACCGCTACCAGGACCACCACCACCGTGAGGGATCGCGAAGGTCTTATGCAGGTTGAGGTGACAGACGTCTGCACCGATGAAGCCTGGGTTGGTAAGACCTACCTGAGCATTCATGTTCGCACCATCCATGTAGACGAGGGCTCCGCAATCATGGATACGCTTACAGAGGTCGATGATATTCGTCTCGAAGATCCCGTGTGTACTGGGATAAGTGATCATCATCGCAGCGAGGTCATCCTTATGCTCCTCAGTCTTCTTCATGAAGTCTTCCCAGTCGACATTACCATGCGCATCGCACGCTACGATGACGCACTGGTAGCCGCACTGCGAAGCCGAAGCAGGGTTCGTACCATGAGCAGAAGCGGGTAGAAGGATCTTACTACGGTGCCCACCTCCGTGAGCTTCGTGATAAGAGCGGATCGCACGCAGACCGGCATATTCACCAGCAGCACCCGAGTTGGGCTGAAGCGATACAACGGGTAGCCCTGTAATCGTAGCCAAGAGTCCCTTGAGGTTCTCCAGCAGTTCGAGGGAGCCCTGCACCTGCTCAGCAGGGGCATAGGGATGGATGTTGCAGAAAGCAGGGTTGCTGAGAGGAATGACTTCCGTAGCAGCATTGAGCTTCATCGTGCATGAGCCGAGAGAGATCATCGAATGTGCCAGGGAGATGTCCTTACGCTCGAGACGCTTGATATAGCGCATCATCTCGGTCTCCGTATGGTACTTGTTGAAGACTTCGTAGGAGAGGAAGGGTGAGGTACGTACGAACTTGCGATCAATGTGGATCGTGTGTTCGCCGACTTCGTCATTGAAGTTGCTCTCCTTGCCGAGGGCAGAAGCGAAGATGTAGCAGAGGACGCTGAGGTCTTCGGGCAGTGTCGTTTCGTCAATGCTCAGCAGAGCGACCGTACCACAGGGAGCATAGAAGAGGTTCACGCGGCACTCCTCTGCGATCTCACGGAGCTTAGCAGCAAAGCCAGCTTCCTCGGGGAGGATGACACAGAGTGTATCGAAGAAGTTCTCATGCAGGAGGCGATAGCCGAGATCCTGGAGCTTCTTAGCGAGGAAGCCTGTGTAAGAGTGGACACGACGCGCAATATTCTTCAGGCCTTCGGGACCATGATAGACGGCATAGAAGCCACTCATCGAAGCCAGCAGAGCCTGAGCGGTACAGATATTACTCGTAGCACGCTCACGCTTGATATGCTGCTCGCGAGTCTGCAGTGCGAGGCGATAAGACTCCTTGCCTAAGCGATCCTTACTAAGACCGATGATACGACCTGGTAGCGTACGCTTGTATTCCATGCGACAAGCGATGTATCCAGCAGAAGGACCACCGAAGTACATGGGTACACCGAAGCGCTGAGCTGAGCCGAAGACGACGTCAGCCCCCCATTCTCCTGGAGGCGTCAGCAGGACAAGACCGAGGAGGTCAGCAGCGACCCCAACCTTGATATCTGCGTCGTGAGCCTTGGCTACAAACTCAGAGTAGTCATTGACACCACCGAGTGAGCCTGGGTACTGTACGATTGCTCCGAAGAACTCGGCACCGAAGTCGAACTCGTTCCACTTACCGAGGACAACCTCGATCCCCTGTGGGATACAGCGCGTGAGGATGACATCACGAGTGGAAGCAAAGACGTCCTTGTCGACGAAGAGCTTGCGCGCACCGAGCTTCACCTTAGCCTTAGAGCGCTCATTGAAGAGCAAGAAGGCTGTTTCAGCCCCAGCCGTTGCTTCGTCAAGGAGGGAGCAGTTACTCAAGGGGAGTGCCGTCAGGTCCGTGATGACCGACTGGAAGTTGAAGAGTGCTTCAAGGCGCCCCTGAGAGATCTCTGCTTGATAGGGAGTATAGGATGTGTACCAGACGGGATTCTCTAGCACATTACGCTGGACAACGGGAGGGAGTACAGTATCGTACCAGCCTTGGCCGATGTAGGAGGTATAGACTTCGTTCTTAGATGCAAGGTCTGCGATATGCTCAGCAAACTCCCGCTCAGTCATAGGCTCGGGGAGATCCAGAGGCTTGTCCAATCGGATGTTGGAGGGTAGAGTCTGGTTGATGAGTTCATCTAAGGTCTTGACCCCGATGGTACGAAGCATCTCATCGGCATCGTGCTGCCCTACGCCTATGTGGCGGATGGAAAAGTCATTGGTGTTCATTGGCGAACGTTAGCTTAAGTATTGTTATAGTAGTCGTACGCTGATCTATCTACAGCGTACCAAAGGTAGGTATTTTGCAGGCTCGTTGTACCCCAATGACTTACAAAAATATCTTACAAAGTCTACCGCCTTAGTGTTAGCTTGTTATCCCCTCAAACACCACCATCCCACACATCCTTTAGTGCGAGTAGGAGGCTACCATATACTTGGAGTAGGTGGCATCTAAGGTTATCAAGATGTGATAGGCATCTATACAGAAAGAGAGCACGGCTTTCGCTATGCTCTCTTCTTTGGCGGTATGGACGGGACTCGAACCCGCGACCCCCTGCGTGACAGGCAGGTATTC
>ERZ773031.1579-NODE-1579-length-11262-cov-10.122959_pt1 | contig 11262 bp, 8 predicted proteins | sample MGYA00511666_ERZ773031 | MGnify/ENA primary metagenome ERZ773031 (study PRJEB29015, sample SAMEA2738135) | human oral metagenome | biome: human oral; feature: human-associated habitat; material: saliva | place: China | collected 2250 ...
AACAAAATAAATTAAATAAAAAACTAAATACTATAAAAATAAACACTATAAATAAACTACTCTTATTATTTCTAATAAATTTATTAACCTCTTTTACTATAATATTTCTCTTACGCATTATAGGTAAACTCCTATTAGGTTTAAATAATAAAAATGTATTAGTACTAATACTATTAAATTCATATTTACTTATCTTTTTATAACCACAACTAGGATCCATTATAAGTATTTCTTTATCTATTTTAACAACTACTACAAAATGCATTAAGCCCTTAATATTAACATGGGCAATACATGGTAAATTATCACTAATATTATCTATATTAGACTCTACTCCCCTAGCATTCATTCCAAGCCTCTTAGAATAATTTATAAGTTCTAATGCACTAACTCCTTCTTTATTAGTATTAGTACCCTCTCTTAAAATACTCTTACTAATATCTCCCTTATAGTATCTAATAATATATAGTAGACAACTAACTCCACAATCACTAATATCATCTTGTAACACAGCTCTTATCATATATCCTCCAATATATTAAACAAAAAATATTGATAAGACACTAAAAAAAATAGGATTTCTCCTATTTTAAATCTATTTTAATATGTGCTTCTCTAAGTTGTTTTTCAGATATTTCAGAAGGACATCCCATCATCATATCAGACCCATTTGCTGAAAGCGGGAATGGTACAACTTCTCTAATATTTTCCTCATCAAGTAAAAGCATTAATATTCTATCTATTCCAGGAGCCATACCAGCATGAGGAGGTGCCCCATATTTAAATGCTTCATATAAAGATGGGAATTTATTTATAACTTCTTCTTCAGGATATCCAGCAATAGCAAATGCGCGTTTTAGTATTTCAGGCGAATGATTTCTAACTCCTCCTGAAGCCATCTCATATCCATTACATACAAAATCATATTGATATGCTTCTATATCAAATGGATTCTTATTATTAAGCGCATCAAGTCCACCTTGTGGCATAGAAAATGGATTATGAGAAAATTCTATACTACCATCTTCTTCATTTTCTTCATAAAATGGAAAATCATTTATTATACAAAATTCATATTTTGACTTATCTATTAAATCTAATTCCTCTCCTAATTTAGTTCTTAAATTACCCATTATTCTAGAACATCTCTTCTTATCAGCTACTATAAATAATACATTACCATCTACTAAATTAAATTTATCTCTAAGTAGTTGTCTAACATTATCATCAAAGAATTTATCTAAAGAAGACTTAAATCCTCCATCTACTACTTTAATATATCCTAATACACTATGTAATCCCTTAACATACTCTTCTAACATCTTATACCAAGAATTAGACTTATCTATATTATCCACTTTAATACATCTAACTACAGTATCCTTAAATGGAGCAAAGTCACTCAAATTCATAATATCACTAATATCTTCTATTATTAGAGGATTTCTAAGATCAGGTTTATCACTACCATATTTTAATAATGCATCTTTATATTTAATTCTTCTAAATGGTAAAGGTGAAACCTCTTTATTACCAAACTTAGTAAATACATCATAAAATACTTTTTCACCAATCTTATATACATCTTCATCTTCAGCAAAACTCATTTCAAAATCTAATTGATAAAACTCTCCATACAATCTATCACTTCTAGGGTCTTCATCTCTAAAACAAGGTGCTATTTGGAAATACTTATCAAAACCAGATACCATTAATAATTGCTTAAATATTTGAGGAGCTTGTGGTAATGCATAAAACTTACCAGGATACTTACGAGAAGGTATAATAAAGTCTCTTGCTCCCTCAGGTGACGAAGCAGTAACAATAGGTGTTTGTATCTCAGTAAAATCCATTCCTCTCATTAAATCTCTAATATAAGAAATTACCCTACTTCTAAATAAAATATTATTATGAACTTCACTATTTCTTAAATCTAAATATCTATATTTTAATCTAGTATCTTCTAAAGACTCCTTACTATGAGCAATTTCAAATGGTAAAACAGGTAATGCCTCTCCTAATACTTCTATATCACTAATTACTACTTCAACTTCACCTGTTTCCATATTAGGATTAATCATATCACTTCGTCTTCTTCTAACAACACCAACTACACTAACAGTAGACTCTTTAATTAAATTACTATATTTTAAAACTTCATCTGTATAAAGTTGTACTATACCAGTCTCATCTCTTAAAGTAATAAACTCTAAACTTCCTAAATTTCTAATAGAATTAATCCATCCAGCAAGTATTATTTCCTTATCTACTAAATCTACTCCAACTTTTCCACAATAACAATTTCTATACTTATTTCCCATATTTCCTCCAATAAACTAAAAAAAGACCATAAATCTAAGGACGAGTATACCCGTGGTGCCACCTTAGTTCATGTCTTCCATGCTCTTTATATCTTAACGCGACTAACGATTGTCTTATAACTTGTGTCTTCATCTATTTATTATTAATAGTTTTCACCAACCACTATCTCTCTAAAAATATAAATAGACTACTCTTCAAGTAAACATTACATCTATATTTTAATAAATCATTTAAAATAAGTCAAACAAAAAAGCAGATATAATCTGCTTAATATTCAAATGGTGTCCTCGAGGCGATTCGAACGCCTGACCGACCGCTTAGAAGGCGGTTGCTCTATCCAACTGAGCTACGAAGACATGCTCTTTCGGTTACAAGTAAAATTATATACTAAATTACCCAACTTTGGCAAGCATTTTTTTATTTTTTTATTTGAATATTTTCTTTTTTATATGAAAATTCTCATTACTATTTAATAAACTATCTCTAATTCTTTTATATAAACTAACTCTAATACTAGGATAAATATTATATATAATATCTTTAATTTCTTTAACCCTATCATTACTAGTAGTATAAATTGGTTCACTATCATCATGTATTTCATAAGAAAAATTATTTTTATATAAGGTATAAAATATATTCTTATCTTTTAAACTTCCCAGTATCTTAATAAACTCTTTAGCTTGTATTAAAGAAATAGAATCTCCAAAATAAATTAAATAATTATCTCCAGTACCAAGTATAACAACATATCCTAAAGAAGAAAGTATTCTAGCCTTCTGAAAACCGACATCTAATTTAAAATAATTATTTATTTTATTCTTCTCAATATAATAATTAACATATTTAATATGTTCTTCAAAAAAACTATTATCATAAATTATACCTAATTTATCAATAATTATTAATCTCTTATTATCCATTAATTTCTTCTTCCACCATCTACTTTAATAATCGCATCATTTATATAACTAGCATCTTTACTGCATAAGAATACTATTACCTTAGCTATTTCTTCACTAGAAGCAAATCTACCAAGTAATATTTTATCTTCTTCAACTGCTCTTTGATCATAACTTAAATCTTTATTCATAGGAGTATCTACCCATCCAGGACAAACACAATTAACTCTAATAGGCGCAAGACTTAAAGCAAAATTATGAGTAAGAGAAATAACTCCCGCCTTAGAAGCATCATAATCTATAGACTCAGGATAATAACTATCTATCGCATTAGTAGAAGAAACATTTACTATAACTCCTCTTTCACCCATCAATCTAGAAGCATACTTAGTAACTAAAAAAGTACCAACTAAATTAACATCAACTACTCTTCTAAACTCTAAACTACTCTTATCATTAATAAAATTATCTAAAGCAATTGATGCATTGTTTATTAATATATCTATACTACCAAAATCATTATATATATTATCAATTAATTTAGAAACATCTTCTTCACTACTTATATCACATTGATAAGAATAACACTTAACAGAATAATTTGATAAAATCTCATCAACTACCCTATCCGCACCATCTTTATTCTTGTTGTAACATACCGCAACATCTATATTATGACTAGCTAAAAGTAGAGCTACTTGACTACCAATTCCACTACTTGCTCCAGTAACAATCGCAACTGCCATACTATCTTCCTACCCTTTCAATAAATTCTAAACTACTATCTACATCAGAATCAACAATATAACTCTTCATCTTATTATTTTCTAAATATACTAAACTAGCTCCCCTAAACTTAATATCACTAGAAATACCATATTTACTCAACTTATTATAGTAATCACTATTACTCTTATCAAGTATCTTATAACTAATATTATTACTATCTAAAACACCCTTTACTTTATCACATAGAAAGCAGTTATTATCCCTTATTAATATATAATTAAAAACTTCCTTCTTGTCTTCTATCCTATTATATATAGATACAACTAAACATATTATAGGTACTAATATAATAATACTAACAATTAACCCTATAATAGCATTTCTCTTCATCATTACTATTTCTTCATCCATACAATTCACCTATAATATTATATCATGTAAACACTTTATAACATATAAAAATATTGATAATATCAATCTATTATACTAATCATATGTATAATAGAATATGTCTTAAAGAAAATAAAAAATGTAGAATATTCTACATTTTTAAACTCTTTCTACTTTTATAAATGCTGAAGATGAATTTAATTCATACTTATCTGATAAACTAGTATCTTTAATTAACTTATCTCCAAGTACTTCACCCATAATATAATCTTTATATTTATCAAACATTTCATCAATATCACTATCTCCATTGTAGTAAACATTAATATGATCAGTTATAACAAAGTCAGCTTCTTTTCTTAATGATTGAACAGTTCTAACAAACTCTCTTGCTAAACCTTCAAGGATTAACTCAGGAGTTAAATGAGTATCAAGTACTACACTAACTCTATCATTTCCCGCTCCTTCAAATCCTTCTTTTTGTTTAATAGAAATAATTACCATATCACTAGTTATATTAAACTCTTCACCATCTAATATAATAGTCTTATTATTATTCTTAACTTCTTCTATATCTTTTCTACTAAACTTAGATAGTTCTTCTTGGAATAACTTAATCTTACTTCCAAGTACCCTACCAACTTCTTTAAAGTTAGGTTTAATTACATAATCCATATATTGACTCATATCTTCTTTGAATAATATTTCTTTAACATTTAATTCTTCTTTTATAACACTAACTAAATCTCCAATAATATCCTTAGTATCAATTGGTAAATATATATTACTAATAGGTTGTCTGACTTTAATAGAAGCCTCTTCTCTAGCGTTTCTTCCTAAACTACAAACATCTCTTACCATATCCATTTGTTTTTCAACATCCAAATTGATTAATTTCTCATTAACTTTAGGGAACTCTGCTAAATGAACTGATTCTTCTCCAGTTAAATTCATATAAACTTCTTCACTCATAAATGGAACTATAGGAGCACTTAACCTACATAATGTAGATAATACTTCATAAGTAGTTTGATATACTGCTTTCTTAGAAATACTCATCTCACTATCCCAGAATCTTCTTCTACAACTTCTAATATACCAGTTAGATAAATCATCGTTTAAGAAATCAACTAAATACTTAGTAACTTTATTTAAATCATACTCTAAATATGCATTAGAAACATTTTTAACTAATCTATTTAATTTAGATAATAACCATTTATCAATTAACTCTCTATCTTCTACTTCAATATTATATTCTCTAGGATCAATATGATCAGCATTCGCATACATTTGGAAGAATGAATAAGTATTCTTAAATGTAGAAGTAAACTTAGAATAAACCTCTTTAACTATATCTTCATTAAACTTAAGTGGAGTCCATACTGGAGAAGTATATAACATAGTAAATCTAATTGTATCTGCTCCATATTTTCTCATTATTTCAACTGGTTCAATAATATTACCAGTAGACTTACTCATCTTCTTACCAAACTTATCAAGCATCATATCATTAACTACTACATTCTTATAACTAGAAACACCAGATAAAATAGTAGAAATAACTATCAATGAATAGAACCATCCTCTAGTTTGATCAACTCCTTCAGCAATAAAATCAGCTGGGAATTGTTCTTTAAATAATTCTTTATTTTCAAATGGATAATGGAATTGTGCATATGGCATAACACCACTATCAAACCAAACATCTACTACATCAAGTACTCTAGTCATTAAAGATGAACACTTTGGACATTTTAAATGTAATTGATCAACATATGGTCTATGTAATTCAATCTTTTTAACATCTACATCTTCTACAACCATACTTTGTAATTCATCAAGTGAACCAATAACATGTTTATGACCACAACTACATGTCCATATAGGTAGCGGACATCCCCAATATCTATTTCTAGAAATTCCCCAATCTACCATATTTTCTAACCAGTTAGCAAATCTCTTTTCTCCAACGTAATCTGGATACCAATTAACATGTTTATTAGCTTCTATTATTTGATCCTTTACTTTAGTAGTTTCAATATACCAAGCAGGCTTAGCATAATATATTAGAGGATGATTACATCTCCAACAATGAGGATATTCATGCACCATCTTAATCTTCTTAAATAATTTATCATTTTCTTTTAAATATTTAATAATCTCAATCTCAAGTTCAGGATCAACTACATCTCTTCCTACCCAAGGTCCAACGTTGTAGCATCCATCTTTACCAACAGGATTTAATGTAGGTAAATTATATTTTTTACCAACCTTATTATCATCTTCACCAAATGCAGGAGCAATATGTACTATACCTGTACCATCACTATCAGTAACATAATTATCTACAGTAACATAAAATGCTTTCTTATCTACTTCCATAAAAGGTAATAATTGTTCATAAGAAATACCTTCTAACTCACTACCCTTAAATTCAGATATTATTTCAATATCTTCTCCCAATACTTTATTAACTAAACTCTTACCAACAATAAAAGTATATCCCATACTCTTAACCTTAACATAAGTAAGATCAGGATTAACACATAATGCTACATTAGCCATTAATGTCCAAGGAGTAGTAGTCCAAACTAAGAAATATTCATCTTTTCCAACTACTTTAAAAGGAACAATTACAGTATTAACACTAACTTCTTTATATCCTTGTGACACTTCATTAGCAGATAACTCTGTACCACATCTAGGACAATATGGTAATACCTTATTTCCATAATATAAAAGTCCTTTTTTATCTATTTCTTTTAATGCCCACCATTCACTCTCTATATAATCATTAGTACAAGTAATATAAGGATTATTCATATCAATAAATTGCCCCATAACCTTAGTTACTTTATTAATTTCATCTATATTAGTCGCAGTAGCTAAATTACATTCACGACAAAAGTTCTCAATACCAAATTTCTCAATATCACCTTTATTTTTAAAACCTAACTTCTTCTCAACATTAACTTCTATTGGTAATCCATGAGTATCAAGTCCAATCTTTCTTTTTACCTTATACCCATTCATAGTCTTATATTTACAAAAAGCATCTTTTATAGTTTTCGCAAATACATGGTGAAGACCAGGTTTAGCATTAGCGTATATTGGTCCATCATAAAACACATAATTCTTACCATTTCTACTATCAATACTCTTAGTTAATATATCAATACTATCCCAATATTCATTAACCCTATCTTCAGCATCACTAATTGTTCCTTTATATAACTCTTTAAATTCCATACTTCCTCCTACAAAAAAACTACTCATCCAACAAAGGACGAATAGTTCGTGGTACCACCTTATTTTACTAGTAAACTAGCCTCATATTTATAACGTAATTACCCGTATTTATCTTTAAATAAATCGCACTTGAAAGTGATACTAATATACCTATCTATGTATTTTCACCAACCATACACTCTCTAAAAGAATCAGTACACTACGTCTTTCGCACTTGCTTTATAAAATGAATAATATCAAATTTATTAGATTATTTCAATAGATTTTAATAATTTAACTATTTAACATTAGAATTATATGAAGAAATAATATTCTTACTTCTCTCTATAATAGAAATATGACTCTTATCTATTAATCTATATTGCATCATAAAATCATAAAACCTATTAAAATCATTAATACTCTTAAATAAATTATCACTATCTTCTTTATATAATTTATAACTAATCATCATATCAATATCAATAGCTAAATCTTCTATAATTTCATTAAGAAATACACAAAATAATTTTCTATTAATTAAACTAGTATTCTTATAAACATCTTCTAATTCATATCTTTTTATAGAATAACAGAAAAATTCTCTATATACATCATGTGACATGTTATCACCATTACTACTATAGTACTTATATAAATAAAAATCTATTATCTTAATAGGAGAAAATACTTTTCCATTCTTATCATAAAACTTCTTAAGTTGAGGATATTGATCAAACATACTTCTCTTTTTTGAAATCATAGTACCAATACTTTCTATCGCATAAGCTTCCCCATCTCTTCTAATACTAATATTTTCACAATTTTCTTCTTGCATATTATTATTGTAGAAAGAATAACTCCTCACAAGCCTTTTTTTTAATGAATCCTTTACCTTATCATATTCTCTATCACTAAAATATTCTCCTGCAAAATCTAACCCATCAGTAATACCATAAGCATCAGCTTCTAATTCACTATCTTTATATTTGTAATTTACATCATATTCCTTAAATTTATCAGTAGTATGTAACTTAGAAGAAAGACTACACTTAATATAATTAAATGCTGAAGAACTAACTTGACCACTCCTTGCCTCATACTCTTGCCTGTAATGACAAAACTCATGGCACAAAGTGGCTATTCTAGTTAAATTCTTATAAGAATTATTTTTATATAATTTATCATTTACAGTATATAAATTGTGATTAATCTCTCTTTCTGAAATTTCAAATTCTTCTAAAAGAGTTTCTAATTTTCTATTTGGTATTTTAACATTTATATTTGAATTTTTAAGATAATCAGGAAAAAATCCAAATGTTGTAATACTTCCTTTTGTTTTTGTTATTTTAATCTTATTATCTTTAGGATTTTCTAATTTTATTCCCCAACTAAACAAATTTTCTAATAATAATAAATACAATATTAATATAAAAAGTTTCATTCTATTCCTCCTAAAATCCCGTTATAAGGTCCTCGTTAAGGTAAACCATGTTCTTTTCTAAGATCGTTTTCAGTTTGGAGTGCCCTCAAAAATTTAGACTATTTTTAAGCAATTTCTTTGTTTCCTTTCTTTATGGCTTTCTTCGTATTCATTTGGACTTATAAATCCTATTTTACTGTGTATTCTGTTATTATTATACCATATTTCTATATATTCGTACATTCCAGTTCTTAAACTTTCTAAATTTTCAAATTTTTCATTATGTGCATATTCTTTTTTCAATGTTGCATGGAATGATTCTATACAGGCATTATCATAAGGATTTTCATTTCTATTGTAAGATATGCTTATGCCTTTTCATAATCAAATTCCTCTCTTCAACTATATTTTTACAAATAGAAAACTAGTTTTCAAATTATTTGTCCAAAATTTTGGGTATACCCCACTTTTAAAATTACAAAAATTCAAAAGTAAAATCTTGTTTTGTATTGTAAAATCATAGCAAATATGTTACTATAAGATGTGAAAATTTAATAAATTGAAAGAGGTGTAAACATTTATGAATTACAGAAGTACTCGAGGTGGAGAGCCACAATCATCGACATTTGCTGCATTACATGGACTTGCTAAAGATGGTGGTCTTTATATACCTGAAAAATTGCCTAATATAAAATTGACTTATAATGAATTGAAAAATTTATCTTATCAAGAATTGTCAGAAAAAATTATCAAATTATTTTTTACAGAATTTACTGATGAAGAAATAAAAAAAGCTGTAAATAGTGCCTACAATAGTGAAACTTTTACTGATGAAAATATTGTTCCAGTTTATAAATTAAATGATAAAGTTAGTTTTGGTGAATTATTTCATGGGAGAACTTTAGCTTTTAAGGATTTAGCTTTATCGCTTTTCCCTTATTTATTGCTTTTAAGTAAAGAAAAACAAAAAGAAGATAAAAAAATCTTGATTTTAGCTGCAACTTCGGGAGATACAGGAAAAGCTGCTTTAGAAGGATTTAAAGACGTTGATGGTATTAATATTGTTGTATTCTATCCAAAAAATGGTGTTAGTCCAATGCAAGAAGAACAAATGAGAAAACAATTGGGAAATAATGTTGATATCGTTGCAATTAATGGTAACTTTGATGATGCTCAAAGTGCTATAAAAGTAATTTTTGGAAGTGAAGAATTTAAAAAATATGCAAATGATCATAATGTTATGTTTTCAAGTGCAAACTCTATCAATATTGGTAGATTATTCCCTCAAGTAATTTACTATATTTCTACTTATGTTAATTTAGTAAATTCTGGTACAATAAAAGAAAATGAAGAATTTAATGTTGTTGTTCCAACTGGAAACTTTGGAAATATTTTAGCTGGATATATTGCTAAAAAATTAGGTATTCCTATTAAAAAATTCATTTCAGCTTCAAATAAAAATAAAGTATTGGCTGATTTCTTCCAAACAGGAACATACAATAAAAATAGAGATTTCTATGCGACTAATTCTCCATCAATGGATATTTTATTATCTTCTAACTTTGAAAGATACTTGTATTATGCGACTGGAGAAAATTCAGAAAGAGTTGCTGAATTAATTAATAATTTATTAACAACTGGTGTATTAAAAATTTCTGATGAAGAATTAGCTAATATTCAAAAAGAATTTTATGGTGAATTTGCAAACGAAGAAGAAACTGTTGCATCAATAAAAGAAATTTATGAAAAATATCATTACTTAATGGATCCTCATACTTCAGTAGCTTATTCAGTTTATGAAAAATTAGGAAATGACAAATTGGATAAAGATGTTCACACAGTAATTATGTCAACTGCACATCCATTTAAATTCCCTGCTCCTATCGCAAAAGCTTTAGGATTAGATGAAAATTCAGAACCTTATAGCATCTTAGATAAAGTTTCTGAAATGACTGGAGTTGCATTCCCTGCAAAATTAGATGAAGTTAGAAAATCTGAAATTAGATTCTCAACAGTAATTGATAAAGCGGAAATACAAGATTATGTTAAAAAATATATTAAAAATTTAAAATAATGTTTGTAAAATTAAGAATTTTTTGATACAATAACTCGTATGAATTTGAAATTTATCAAACTAATAAGTAAATCATAGTTGTATAATCTTTGCTAATAGTTTGTGTATACTCTACTCACTCAATAACTCAGACTCATGTAAAGGTTATTCAGCTATAATTTCAGACTCTAATTTATAATTAATGATAAATT
>ERZ773031.1580-NODE-1580-length-11261-cov-30.751740_pt1 | contig 11261 bp, 8 predicted proteins | sample MGYA00511666_ERZ773031 | MGnify/ENA primary metagenome ERZ773031 (study PRJEB29015, sample SAMEA2738135) | human oral metagenome | biome: human oral; feature: human-associated habitat; material: saliva | place: China | collected 2250 ...
ATCGCATACGGATAATCATCGTCGCCATTCACTGCTAAAACTCCCCTTGGGGCTTCTTTTAGCAGCTTCTTTGCAGCCTCTTCTGAAATAGCTTTTTTCTCATTTCTAAGGTTTCTGAACATTTTTTTACCTCTCTTCTATGTAGAATTCTCTGCAGAATTCGCCCTTTGTTATAACATTGATATAGTAATTGATTTATCTAGCAGATACAGATATGCTTCCTTAACACTTAGTCCCGTACCTTCCTCGAGAGCACGCTTGTAGATACTTATCTGCTCCCGATACTCTTCCTTTATGCGCTCAATGTCAGCTTCTCTATCCTTGTAGCTAAGTCTGTTACTCTTGTAGTCAACCAGAACCAGTCCATCTCCATCACTAAAGTAGCAATCGATGATACCCTGAACCAGTACACTTTTACCCCTTCGTTCTACCCTTAATGTAAAAGGTTTTTCCTTAGATAGCAAGCCCTCTCTAGCTGCTGCACAAGCCCGCGTTCCTATTTCAGTCTCAAAGAACGCATATACCTTTCCAAGATCCAAAGCTTTAAACACTGGTTCGGAGATAGCACCATTCCCCTTAAGCGTCTCAGCTCTTTCGGCTATATAAGACTTATCGCACTCACCAGCTTCGTTTACTGCCTTCTTGAAATCCACAAACTCCATAATTCTGTGATAAGCAGTTCCAATGCTCGCTGCATCGGCGCTAGCTAGCCTCTCAATTCTTGTATTTCTATCTTCTATTTTGCCCTTATAAGACTCCCTATCCTTGGCTTCCTTATTAAGCTCACTAACGGAGTACTTCGCCTTGGTATTAAGATCATCCTTATATGCATACTCATAGTCGAGACGCCTCTTAACCTCTTCATATTCTTCACTTAGCTCGGTATCCATCGGAATCTTATCAGTGGTCAAGAAATTATTTGCCCCTCGTGGAAGCGACGGCATCTTAACTTCATGCATATCAGTAGAGGTATACTCGTTATATTGCCCAGAGTCACAAAGCTTTCCCATGATCTTAAAATAACTAGTTCTAGAGCGAATATCATCAAGCACAAACTCATCTGTCTTCTCACAGCCGACAAGATATAGCTTTTCCCTAGCACGTGTCATCGCAACGTACAAGACTCTAAGTTGCTCCTGATACTCATCCTCACGAATCTTGGCTGTTATCTTCTTCTGCATCAGCGTTCTACGCCAGTAATGCTCGTCTGGGTTGACGTACGCCAAGGCGATTCCAAGCTCGTTGTCGAATTGGAAGCCTTTGATGCCAGACGAATAATTGAGCTGATTGCCCATGCCTGCTACGATTACGAACGGAAACTCGAGTCCCTTACTCTTATGGATGGTCATTATCCTGACAACATCATCTTCCTCGCTGACCATTGATGGCTGTCCCATCTCTACGTTCTTGGTCCTTAATACCTCAAGATAGCTTATGTAGCTGCTGAGTGAGGCAATACTCGACATCCTAAAAGCTCCAGCCCTCTCGACAAGCGCTCTTAGGTTAGCCTGCCTCTGCCTGCCGCCATACATAGCACCTGCGTACATGTAATAATTGGAATCTTCTAGTAGGTACCAAATGTAATCATCGAGCTGCATCATCTTGCTGTGCACACGCCATTTCTCGATGGTCGCGAGTGCCTCATTTACACGGGACTTTAAACTATCGTCACTGCCATTTGCACTGTATAAAAGCAATGCATCGCAGTATGACTGCCTCTGGTACTGCACATCCCCTTCTCTTTCCTTCGCTTCCGCAATCTGATTCTCTCTTGCAAAGGCTCTTATCTCAGCAAGCTGCTCTGGGGTAAACCCGAACACCTCTGACCTGAGCACGGATATGAGCGGTATATCCTGATGCATGTTATCAACAATTTTAAGTATCGCCATAGCAACAGCTACTTCAACCGTGTCAAAATATCCACCATCATCGGAGATATGGGATGAGATGCTCTTGCTCATCAGCGACTTATAATACATGTCTGATTTATTCTTAGTAGAACGGAGCAGTATGGCTATATCTCTAGGAGTTGCTCTTCTAACCTTGCCGCTCTTGCCATCGTAGAATTCCGTACCGATGATACTGCTGACAATATCCGCAACATGAATCGCTTCTATCTCTGCTTTGGACAGAGCTTTGATTTCTTCAGCAGACTCGTCTAAAGTGCCAGCTACAGGTCCTTCTATATCGACCAGCTGAGAGCCTCGAGGTGTATAACTTGTATCTGAGCTCTCCCCTTCGCTTGAATCATCCATTTCAGTTAGAAGCAGGTGCACCTCTGGCTTAAGGTTATATTCAGGATGCCCCGTAAGTCCTTGATATAGCTTCTCGTCATCGTCATAGCCATCCATCAAATCTTGAAATACATAGTTGATGTAGTCAATCGTGGCTCCGTTGCTGCGGAAGTTTTTGTTGAGATTTATCTGAATTGCATGCTCATTAAGCTCGTCTTTATACGTCCTAGATGTCTCCTCAAATATATGAGGCTCAGCCTGTCTGAACTTATAAATGCTCTGCTTGACGTCCCCTACCTTGAACACGTTATCTTCTCGCGCTACACTGCCAATTAGGAATTCCTGCAGAGTATTCACATCCTGATACTCATCAACAAATATAAATTCGAACCGTTCACGGAGCACCTTTCTCGCCTCTTCATTCTTGAGAATACCTGCGGTTATATGTTCCATGTCACCGTAGTCGATAACACCCTGGTCTCTCTTCTTGGCACTATAAATGCGCTCAAATTCCTTGAGTAGCGCCAAATAATACATCGTATATTTGTACGTTTCCGCCTGCTCTTCGAATAAAGTCTTGAGCTCTGCAAAATTGTATTCCTTAAAGAAATTCTGGAAGTTGTTCTTATATGTATCTCTTCTAGCCTTACAATCAGCAGATACCGACTTATATACCTCTGTTTCTCCCTTTCCGCCAGCAAACTTACCGAAAATAGGATTTTGGAAAACCTTAGAAACAACCTCTTCAGCACCTTTAGCCAGCTCTCCTCTATCACAAATAGACTTGATAGCATCTGCCAAAGTCTGAAAGGCACCTATCTCGGAGTCAAGCTTCGCTGCCGTATTGGGCAAATTTAGTCCTGTCAGATACTCCTGCAATCCAAGTGCTTCGTGAAGTGCATCATCCACGACCTTCCTTGCATCTGCCCACAGCTCTCTATATAAATCGCTATCTCGGTAGTCGCCACTCTCCGGTATACGAAGCTTCTCAGCCATGCGCTCAGACCATTCAAAATAATCTGGCATACTCCTGAGATCCGCGTATGCTTTGACGAGCTCCTGCATTAACCCCTTATCATCTCGCTCCTTACTATAGCGGTCTAAAAACTCACGAAATGAGCCCCCTTCTATAAAATTATCCTCTTCAAATCCCTGTTCAAACACCTCTTCGATAGCTTCCATCTTCATGATTTCAGCCTTGAGGCTATCACATATCTTGAAGTTCGGCTCGAGGTCAGTCAGGTAGAAAAATTCCTTGATAACGCGGTTACAAAAGCTATGTACCGTCGATATGTATGACCTATACATCTTACCTAGCTGCTGCCTGAGCTTCTCCGCTCTCTCTGGTTCAGAAGCCTTAGATGCCTTGATTTCCTTGTTAATCGCTTTAGTCAGTTTTAGCCTCATCTCGGATGCCGCGGCATTGGTAAAAGTCACGACAAGCATGCGGTCAACATCCGCCTTACCCTGAACTATGATATTGATGATGCGCTCAACGAGCACTGCCGTCTTGCCGGAACCAGCTGCGGCCGATACGAGAATGCTTTTGTCGATAGTATCGATTGCCCTTTGCTGATCAGGCGTAAATCTGACGTCTGCCATCTTCCGTTCTCCTTAAAATAATGATGCTACTATTATATGATGTTTATTATCGCGTGCAAACCCCAAGTAATACTGGAAACACAGATTTTAATCACAATTATAAACTATAAATCAATACTTCAACTCCTAGAAATAAACATAGCTCTTGTGTATACTTGGATATATCTATAGGAGGATAGCAATGATTAAAAATAGACCAACAATGCTGATGATTCTCGACGGCTACGGAATCCGCGAAGAATCGCACGGCAACGCGATTGCTGCCGCTAAAAAACCTCATCTCGATGCGCTTTTTGCAAAATACCCGTTCATCACCCTGGAGGCGAGCGGTGAATTCGTCGGACTTCCTGACGGGCAAATCGGCAACTCCGAGGTTGGACACACCAATATAGGTGCCGGAAACGTTGTGCTGCAGGACCTTCCTCGCATCAATAGGTCGATTAGCACTGGCGAATTTTATAACAACAAGGTGCTGCTTGAGTCCATGGAAAATTCCGCTTCAGGCCACACCCTTCACATAATGGGACTATGCTCAGATGGTGGCGTACACAGTAAGCTCGAACACCTCTACGCAGTTCTCGAGCTCGCAAAGCGTTCAGGTATCAAGGATGTAGTGGTTCACTGCTTCCTCGATGGCCGCGACGTACCGCCTCGCAGCGCTATGACCTACCTGAGTGCTCTCGAGGAGAAATTCTCTGAGCTTGGACTAGGCAGAATCGGAGTTATCTCTGGCCGTTTCTATGCTATGGATAGGGACAAGCGCTGGGAGAGACTAGAGCTTGCGTACGACGCACTTACACTTTCTGAAGGCGTCAGAGCAGCTTCTCCTGCTGAAGCGATTCAGATATCATATGACAAGGATGAGTCTGACGAGTTCGTACTCCCAACAATCGTGGATGATACACCTATCAAAGACGGTGACTCGGTCATATTCATCAACTACAGACCTGACCGTGCACGCGAGATAACTCGTGCTATCGTGGATCCTGATTTTGATGGATTTGCAAGGAAGAAAATTCTATCGAATCTCGTGTACGTGTGCATGGCTGAGTACGATGCGTCGATGCCTAATGTAAAAGTCGCGTTCCCACCAGAAGTCGTTGAACCGACTCTCGGAGGGGTGGTGTCAGCCGCAGGTCTAACTCAGCTCCGCATAGCCGAGACTGAGAAGTACGCACATGTGACATTTTTCTTTAACGGCGGTGTCGAAGCTCCAGTTAAAGGCGAAGACCGCATCTTGATTCCATCTCCGAAGGTGGCTACTTACGATCTTCAGCCAGAGATGAGCGCTCCACTATTGACTGAAAAGGTGCTCGAAGCGATCGACTCGGATAAGTACGACCTCATCATACTGAACTTCGCAAACCCTGACATGGTAGGTCATACAGGCGTTTTCGATGCTGCAGTAAGCGCTATAGAGACGCTAGACGGGCTCGTTCAGCAGATTGTAGACAAGGTTCTATCGAAGGATGGTCAGATCCTACTCACAGCCGATCACGGCAATGCCGACTACATGCTGGATGATAAGGATAATGTTGTGACTAAGCACTCGCTATCACCAGTTCCGCTGTGCCATATCGCAAATGAGCCAAGAGCCTTCAAAGTACCTCACGGCAAACTAGCAGACATATCACCAACTCTGCTGACACTAATGGGCCTCGAGGTTCCAGAGGGCATGAACGGAGAGGTTTTGGTTTAGACATATCAACTAGTAAGGCTTCATACCTGATGCCGGAATAGTAACTACAGACGAACAAAAGCACACAGCTCCCGAAATACTTGGGCTGTGTGCTTTTTTATATCCCTATGCTTATAATACCGTTGGGGTTATAGGACAAAAGCGACTTGGCAGAGGATTTCGAAACTTTGAATACATGAGAAATAGATTTCTTTTTGCTACTCGTAGGAATCCAATTTACAAAGGCTACTAAGCTAATAATTGATGTTTCCCCATGTAAAGGGATTGGGTATTTTACCCAATCCCTTTACATTTTGTAAGCCCCTAAAACTAGCCCATAAAATTAGCCCCTAAAAAACCTTGATGATCCTTTATCTATTATGCTTTTTAATCAAAGCTACTAGTAGTCCAAGTACAGTAGCTAAAAGCACTGTGCAATAAAGCATTATATTTGTCATATCACCCGTTTTAGGATTATGTCTCTTAACGATTTTCTTGTCATATGACTTGTCGCTTGGTATATTAGATTTTGGCTCATCGACACAGGTATTTGTAACAGTAAATCCGCTTGCTGCATCTCCGGTTATCTCGGACTTGTAGTTTGCAATCGCATCTTCCTTGATTGTGTACTTGATTTCCTTTCCATCCTTGTACTTATCAAGTCCTGCAAACGTATGTTGCCAGTTATTGGCTGTATTTAATGTTACGGAATCTACCTCTGTATCTCCGGCATAAAGATGTATCTTTGCGGCAATGCCTTCCTTACCTACCCATTTCTTTGTCACTGGTATGGATACCTTTTCGGTGATGGTATTGGTAATAGTAAATCCATCCTTTGCTGTTCCGCTTATCACAGTATTATAGCCGGATATCTTAACTTCCTTGATTGTGTAAACTATTTCATGACCGTCTGCACTATCATACTTTGGCAGATTCTTGAACTCGTGTTTCCAACTATCTGCTGCTGTTAGATCAGCACTTTCCTTTTCTGTGCCGTCTGCAAGTAGCTTTACCTCTACCTTGTTTGTGCTCTTTCCAACCCATTTCTTCTCTACAGGTACTGTTATCTTCTCGGTGTTGGTGTTCTTAACGGTGAATCCGCTTACTGCGTCTCCGCTTATATCTGTCTTATAGTTTGCGATTGCATCTTCCTTGATCGTGTACTTGATTTCCTTTCCATCTTTGTACTTTTCAAGTCCTGCAAACGTATGCTGCCAATTATTGGCTGTATTTAATGTTACGGAATCTACCTCTATATCTCCGGCATAAAGATGTATCTTTGCGGCAGTGCCTTCCTTACCTACCCACTTCTTGGTTACAGATACTGATACCTTATTTAACTTATCCTTAACTGTGATAGTTCCACCAACATCGTCATACACATTAACTGTATATTCATTAGGATCTATTTCATACCCATTAGGAGCAACAAGCTCCTTAACCTTATATTTTCCTTGAACCAATTGTTGGGAAATAATGGTTCCGTCTGCTCCGGTTGTCAATTCAAAGCTAGTGCCGTCAACCTTAGTAACTTTGAACTTAGCACCGGCAAGACCTACATTTGTATCAACATCTACCTTACGTATCTTTAGTCTCTTTGCAAGTACTCCTATTGCCCCACCACCTGCAGTACGATACTTCCATACACCATCACTCTTCTGAGTAGGAAATGTATCTGAAGTAATTGTTGCTCCATTTGTTTGGACTATATCTCCATTCTCAACTGTTGATTTATAAGATAAGAAATACGATTGAGTACCGATATCCCCGAGTTCCAACCTGAACTCGGTATGATCTGCATTGAATGTAATCTTATCAGAAATATCAACTACTTCACCATTCCAATCCTGTACATTACCAGAAGAATCATAGGTAGCTTTCATGAGTTTAAATTGTTCTGTCGTTTTTACAGCCGGGTATGATGATGGTTCCAAAAAATGACCATTATTTGAAGTAATCTTATCCGTAATAACAACATTCTTCAAATTCTGATTAGTCCTATTGATACGAACGCCCCAAGCAGCAACATTAGGTACCGTTGGCGATTTGCCCCACTTACCAATAATTTCTTTATCAGAAAGTGCTCCATCCGGCTTAACCTTAATTGGAATTGAATCTGGTGTATTTTTACCGTCTCCATTAACTTCTGTTTTAATGTTAGTAATTTTATTTTCCTGAACAACTTTTTTATTCAATTTAGCATCAAAGAATATGTTTCCTTTTACTTCATACTTTCCTTTTGCTTTATCAGTGAATATAATACGAACATTACCACCACCGGTAGTAGCAGTTGCCGAATTTGGCGTTATCGTAGCTTTTGCAATAATATCTCCATTCTCATCTGTAAGATCAAAACTCAAAGGATTTGTAGTTGCCTGTGATAAGTCAACTTCTTTTGGAATTGTTATATCAAAATAATCACCTGACTGCAAAATTTTCGTTCCAAGTGTCTCGTAGTTAATCTTTAACCTGATTGTAGCAGACTTATCTATCTCTGTAGCCGGTGATCCCGAATCTGTTAAAATCTTAAGATCTGTAATCTTTGCATCTACCAGTGTTCCGTTGGCAAACACTTCAATAGGTATTACACTAAATACCGTACTAAGCGTCAACAGTAAAGACGCAAATATTCCTATCCATTTCTTTTTCTTAACAAAAAAAATCATTGTAAACCTCCTTCGTATTACATTTCACACTAATATAATACACTATTACTTTAACACACAATATTGTATTTATACTAATACATATTTGATAAATGTCAACAGTTAATCTCAAGATTAAGATAATAATATTAGAATTTATCCAATTGTATATTGATACAAGATAAATATTTGAAACGCTAATATACATAGTAAAAATTAGAATATCTAATGCTAGGGGATTAAAAATATATAACTGAATATAGAACTTAAGGGGATATTATTAGATAGGGAGACGGACAAAACCTGGATACATATTAGGGCTCTAAAATGAGTCATTTATGTATTAAAAAGAACAGAGGGCAAAGGCGCTATGTATTTATCATCGGATAGGATCTGTTACAGATACGGTGTGCCAACTTGATTATCCCAGTAGAGAACATCTATACGCATGGATTCGTAACGAGGGAAAAACAAACGAAATAAGCTTAATCTTAAAAACACCATCGAACATCCTAGAAATCCTCCAGCAGAGTTTAAGTTAAAAGTGCTTCGTCGTTGTTTTGAAAATGGAGAGAGTGTAAAATCAGTATCAGAGGAGATTGGATACAGTCGTGCCAGCATATATACGTGGCGAAAGCGACATCTTCAAGGAGGTGTGTTTTCTCTGATGAACACGAAAAATGTTAAGCCGGAAAAATTACCGGATACGGATGTAATGATGCCTTCCGAAGAAGTAGAATCATTTAGAAAGCAGATATATGAGCTTCAATTGGAAGTAGATATCTTAAAGGAGACAATCAACGTATTAAAAAAAAGACCCCGGCGCCGACTTGAACGACCTGAAGAACAGGGAGAAGGTAGCGGTGATCGATGCCGTGAAATAGAAGTACCCGCTACCAGTCCTGCTTCGAAAGATAAGTCTTTATGAGTATGATGTTCACTACTCCTCTCTCGGAGCCATACCACACACCAGACTCTTCCAGCATGCTTCTTATATTTAGGAAAATAACTGGAATCAGCGCGGCAATTACAGGTATAAGCCTAGTATGTACGATTCTGTCTATCATGTTCAGCCTCGACTCATCGTCGGAGAATATCTCATTTTCTCCTTCTGCAGTGCTTTCAACTACAGGCTTTCTGAAATAGCTCCAGTTCATGCATCCACCTATATATTCCCAGCCGTAATCCTCATACATCTGGAGGTAATCGTCGGTTACCTTGCCCTTGTTGAACTCCAGCCTGTACGAAACCTCCTCAGGCACGCACTCTTCAAATGTGAAAAAACATGGCGCCGTAACCTTTACTAGCTTCCATCCATTCTTGTGCTGCTCCTCAAGCCAAGTCTGCTCTTCGTTGTAATCTGCTATTGTAAAAAATCTAATCTTTGTCTGTCTCTTACCCATTGTACTCATCTCCAATACTGTTGATATATATTCGCTTAATACGATTCATCTCGGTGGTGAGAATCTCACGTCCAAGTTCTGTAATCTCGTAAATCTTGCGCTTCTCAGCCTCACTAACAAAGTTAATTAGTCCATCTTTCTCCATCTTAGAAAGCGTTCCGTACATCGTCCCAGGGCTTATGCTGACTTCGCCTTTCGTCATCGCCTTTACCTCTTGCCCGATGCCGTATCCGTGCTGAGGCTCCTGCAGGCAGAACAGTATATAAAAGGCTGTCTCCGACATTGGGACGTAAACCCTCTTTAATTTCGAATCCATTTGCTCCTCCTATATCAAGCTTTGATATATCGCAGTTCGATATATATGTCAATAGTATTTTAAAAAAGAAGATATATTCCTTACATGCGTTGGCTTCTCAAGGAAATTCGGTGTTTTTACCAACTCGTTTTGTCCGTGAAGCTGCATTATTTTATACTGCCCTAATATATTTAGGCATTAAAAGAAGGAACCGCTTGGCGATTCCTTTTGTATTTTACAATTTAGACAACTGTCCCTTTTGATCCATTTTTGTATATATAACAGCTATCACATATACTTCTGATTTTTTATCATTAATCCAATAATAAATATAATAATTATTTATTTTCAGCTTTCGGTAACCTAAGTCTCTCCATGGCGCTTCATCTATCCTTTTTATCCTATACGGCATAAACTCTAGTTTCTTAATCCCACTTCTAAGCAAGCTCAGTGTATTAATCGCCATCTTAGGTGAATTTAATTGTTCTATGTAATAGTTTTTAATAGAAGGAAGATGTCCCTCTGCTTGCTCAGTAATGTAAATTCTGTATTGCCACATCATATTCCTTTCTCAAGAATATCAAACACCTCATCTACATCCTTTGATTTACCTTCCACAGCCTGCATATATCCAGTTCTCATAATTAAATTAAAATCATTATCATTCATATTTTCTCTGACTGGAACATTATTCGGAATGGTTAGAGAGAACGGAATGCCATTATTTAATATTATTTGTCTATAAAACATATCTATCGCAGTTGCTGTTGGAACTCCAATAGTTTCCAGTATTTGTTCCGCTTGCTTCTTGATATCTTTCTGTATTCTCACATTAACACTTGCATTCTTTGTTGCTGACATATTTACCACCTTCCTTTTAGAAATTATGAACTATTGTATTGCTTTTTGCAATACAATTTCTGTTATATTCCCTTGATTAAATTCAATCAGCAACACTGTTATATAAGTTCAACTAATTATTACACACTTTCCAGTTCCCTTTAGCACAAAATTTGTAATAAAAAACCGCAGGAAGATTCCCACGGTTCCTTTGCTCATAAATATTTACGTTAAAATCCACTATTCGTAGAACTTAACTCTTTCCGATATATCCTCTTTATCTTTCGGCGCTGGCTCCATAACGATTCCACCAAATGGCATCTGAGCAACGAGCTTCCAGCTCTCTGGCAGTCCAAACTTCTCACGCACGAAATCATCAATAACAGGATTGTAGTGCTGTATATTCGCACCAACACCGAGCTCACGCAGCGCACTCCAGATATTAATCTGAAGCATACCGTTAGCCTGATTCGCCCATACTGGAAAGTTCTCAGCATATGCAGCAAACTTCTCTTGTAATCCACGCACTACCTCTTCATCGTAGAAATACAGAATCGTCCCTGC
>ERZ773031.1607-NODE-1607-length-11138-cov-74.256068_pt1 | contig 11138 bp, 10 predicted proteins | sample MGYA00511666_ERZ773031 | MGnify/ENA primary metagenome ERZ773031 (study PRJEB29015, sample SAMEA2738135) | human oral metagenome | biome: human oral; feature: human-associated habitat; material: saliva | place: China | collected 2250 ...
CAGTATGTATCTTGTTAACATTGTTGGCATTGGGTATCCGCAACATCTACATCGGACCTTCCTTGCCTAAATTCTTCTCCAGCAATGTATTGAACATTTTGGTAGAAAAATTCCAATTACATCCAATTACAACTCCAGAAGCTGATATGAAGGCTATCTTGGGCTAATCGGATTAAAAACTGATAACGGCGGCCCTAATCCCCTCTCTCTTATATGATTCGGGCTGTTGCTATATAAATTAGGCTATGCCATCTTTGGATGGTATAGCCTTTTTTGTCGTAATTATATACAATTGTATCAATGGAATATGTATACTTTACTTTATTAGATTAAGAGTGATGTGGGATTTGGAGAGATGCAGTAATGGAACTTCAAGAAAGAATTGATGCTTTAGATTTATGGGATGAGATGCCATACTCATTAGAGATTAAAGATTTTGGTAATACTGTTATATTAGTATCGGAATCTGCTGAAATTCGTTTTATTAATTGCGTAGAAATTTCAATTAAAAGTAGTCTTTTAGTTAAGAATGAATCCATGAAATTTCATAACTACCGTAATCATGAATATGATGTTCAGGATATTAGTGTAGAGCCGTGTGTTGTTACAATAGATGGAACCATGACTCATAATAAGAAAACGGTAACTCCAATCTTAAATGGAGTTAAGGCCAAAATTGATTTAACGGTTGTATGGATTGAACTAATTGCTGTTGATTTTATAATTTATACTAAGGAGCAAGAAGAAAAATTAATCCAATCTAAGTTTAGCTATAAAGATGTTATTAAAGAGTGGTAAATATGTTTGATAATCCTTGGTAGTTTTGTGAAGAAGCGTCTAGCCTGAGTGGATAAAAATGTCGCTAATGTGCATATAGACAAGCCTCGATATTGATTGCTATACTATAGATAAGAATTAGATTATATCTTTATTTATATATGCATAGAGGTTCATTATGAACAGTATTTTTGATATTATCGGCCCTGTTATGATTGGCCCATCTAGTTCGCATACCGCTGGTGCGGCACGGCTTGGCAAGATGGCTCGTTGTATATTTGGGAATACGCCGAAGAAGGTTGAAATGACCTTGTATGGGTCATTTGCAAAAACATATAAGGGGCATGGTACAGATCGTGCCTTATTAGGTGGTTTATTAGGCTTTAAAGAGGATGATAAACGCATCCGCAATGCAAAGGAACTCGCTGATGAAGCAGGTTTAGACTATACTTTCATCGAATCACCACTCGATATAGGACATCCGAATGTAGTTAAGTTTGATTTATACGGCGACCATAATCGTCATATGTCCGTTGTAGGTCGTTCGATTGGTGGTGGTCAAATCATGATTACCGAGGTTGATGGCAATGATATGTCCATTACGGGCGATGAATTTACCCTTGTTGTATTCCATGAGGATAGACCTGGTGCAATTTCTCTCATTAGTCAGGCCTTGAGTGAATCGGATATCAACATTGCGTCCATGCGCGTGTTTAGAAAGGGTAAATACAAGGACGCGGTTATGGTAATTACTACAGATTCCGTTGTAAACCCTATTACAGTACAATTTATGCGTGAATGCCCAGGCATCCAAGATGTGATGACCTTTGAGGCCTTATAGGAGGATATAATGAGTTATGAATATGAAACGATAGCTGATATTATCCGCCTTAGCGAAGAGAATAACATATCTTTTGGTGATGTGGTAATGCGCAGTGAGCTAGAACAGTATGATCGTAGTGAAAAGGAAATCGTTAAAGAAATTAAGCATCGATTAAGTATTTTTGAGGCATCCATTCACGATGGTATGCGTCATTTACAGCGGACTCAATCCAATATGTCTGGTGGAGATGCGGCTCGTTTAATGGAGCGAAAACCATTATTCATGAGTGAAACTGCTTATAAGGCGATGTCTTATGCTATTGCGGTCAACGAAGCTAATGCGAAAATGTTCAGAATTGTGGCTTGCCCAACGGCAGGTTCTTGTGGCGTTATGCCTGGCGCCATTCAGGCCGTGGCTGAGCAATACAAACTAGATAGAGATGTCTTGGTGAAAGGATTCCTTGCCGCATCAGGCGTAGGGAATGTGGTTGCTAATCGCGCTTGTGTAGCCGGTGCGGTCGGTGGCTGTCAAGCTGAGATTGGTACAGCTGCATGTATGGCGGCAGCTGCCATTGTAGAAATGATGGGCGGTACTGCTCGTCAGGTCGGGCATGCCGTGTCATTGTGTATGAAAAATTTACTAGGCCTTGCGTGTGATCCTGTGGCAGGTCTTGTTGAGGTGCCCTGTGTGAAACGGAATGGCGTGTATGCCGTTCATGCCATTACAGCGGCTGAACTTGCTTTAGCTGGTATTGAAAGCAAAATTCCTACCGATGAGGTAATTGAGGCTATGAATAATATTGGTCGCGCTATGCCTGCAGCCCTTCGTGAAACAAGTGATGGTGGCTTAGCCGTCACTCAAACAGGTCTTGCCATAGCGGAGAAAGTTTGTTCACTATAATTACATATATACAAAAGGTTCACTATTATGAGCATAATCTGCAATGTGCTTATAGTATGTGAGCCTTTTTTCATAACCCTATTTGTAGTACAATAAAAAGATAAATAGAAGGGAGGGTAGATGTATGGAACAAGCTATACGTTTGCTGACAATTTTAGAAGAAGCGGGTTTTGAGGCTTTCATTATTGGCGGCGCTGTGCGAGATATGCTCATGCATGTAAAGCCACACGATTTTGATATCGTTACATCTGCCCGACCTGAACAGGTCATCTCTGTTTTAGGTGATGCGAATATTGAAACTACAGGCATCATAGGTAAGTCCTTCGGTGTGGTAGTGGCTATTGTAGATGGAAAACACTATGAAGTGGCTACGTATCGCAAGGAACGATATGGGGCAGATAGTCATCGCCCTGAAGAAATTATCTATGCAGATACACTGGAAGAAGATGTAAAACGTCGTGATTTTACTGTCAATGGTATGGCGATGAACTGTTATAAGGAGGTTATCGACTTCGTCGGTGGACGTCGCGATATTAAGCATAAAGTTTTGCGCACTATCGGGAACCCAGAGGAACGGTTTCAAGAGGATGCACTACGATTATTTAGAGCTTGCCGATTCGTTGCAAAACTCGATTTTCTTCCGGATAAATCCCTATTAGAGGCCATGCCAAAAGCATTCCACCGTGTATCGGGGCTTTCACTAGAACGAGTGCGCAATGAATTAGACCGATTATTATTGGAACCAGCAGTTGCAAAAGGGCTAGATGTACTCGTCCAATCGCGCTTGGCAGAATGTTCGTGCCGCGTCGTTGAAAATGGGGAAATTAAAGAGGTTCCTATATTGCCAGAGCTATATCATTTAGTGGGATTGCCTCAAGAAAAGGCGTTTCACGAATTTGATGGATGGTATCATACATTGGCTGTCGTTTCGGAAACGGAACCTGATTTAACCCTTCGTTGGGGCGCCCTATTACATGATGTGGCAAAGGGAATGCCTACCATTAGGCAAGTTATCAATGGACGCTATACCGATCGAGGCCATGATAATCTAGGCGCGGAGATGGCCTATGACCTATTGATTCGTCTCGGCTATAATAAGAAATTTGCTAGTCGCGTTTCGTGGATTGTTAAAAATCACATGCGCTTTCATTTCTTCGTGCAAAATGAAGAGGCAGATGAGAAAAAATGGATGCGCAAGGAAATTCGAAGTGGCGAGTTTAGAGATAGTCAAAGTATGCGGGAAGCGTGGTTGCAATTGGCGAAGGTTTGTGCGGCCGACGTCCTTGGTTGTGGTAAGCCATATTCCGTTACTGATGGTACATTGGCGTTCGGGGAATGTATGGCTGATTTAAGCCTAGAAATGCCTGTACATACAAAAGATTTGAACTATGACAAGCGTATTCTAGAAGCCTGTGGCGATAATGTAGCGAAAGGGTTACAATATTTGATGCAACAGGTGCAAAATGGTGTCGTTAACAATACACCGGATGATTTATATGAAGCGCTTATCCATAAGTTGCAGAGGTCATCGAAGTAATATATTGAGTGGGAGACCATAATGAATATTTCAGGGAATGATAATAAGCGAATTGAATATACGGTACGCGTATTACTGTGTATTGCTGTCGTATTAGTGGGGCGCTTATTCTTTTTACAAATAATAGATAAGTCTGATTTGCAGGCGAAGAACTTGAGCCAAGTGCAAGTGGATAGAAAATTACAATCTCCGCGCGGTACGATTTATGACCGCAATGGAAGACCACTGGCTATGAGTGTGGTTACAAAATCCCTATATGCGGATCCTAAGATGATTAAGCAATCGCCTAGTGAAGTTGCTGAACTTATAGCGCCATATGTGACGATGTCAAAAGAGGACATTGTGAAATCATTACAAGAGGATACTGCGTTCGTATGGATTGACCGTATGATGGAACCAGAAAAGTCGAAAGCGGTAGCCCAATTGATTGAGGATAAAAATTTAGAAGGTCTTAATTTTGTAGAAGAGTCTAAACGATATTATCCTAATGGTAATTTGGCCGCACAAGTGCTCGGCTTTGTCGGTACCGATGATAAAGGCCTTGAGGGTCTTGAAATGGTGCTAGATGATGAATTGAAGGGCGGTATCCAAAAGGAACTAGTTGCAACAGATAGAAAAGGGAATGCCATCTTTGGCTCCGTGCTATCTAAATATTTACCTGATAAGGGTAAGAGTGTGACACTAACGATTGATGCAAGTATTCAATTTATAGCAGAACGTGCTCTCGATAAAGCCATGGAAGATACAGGCGCTAAACATGCTAGCGTTATTGTTATGGATCCTAAAACGGGTGAAATCTTGGCGATGGCGAACCGCCCAACCTATGACCCAAATCATTATAGTCAAGGTTCAGAGGAAGATTTTAAGAATATTGCAGTAACAAATTTGTATGAACCAGGTTCTACATTCAAGCCGATTATTGCATCCGCTGCATTGGCATCAGGTAAATGGAAACTAGACCAAGTGTATAACGACAAAGGTTCCTTTGTGGCCAATGGACATGTTATGCAAAACTGGAATGGTGAAGGCTATGGCTATGGTCCTGTTCGATTGATCGATATTTTGAAGTTCTCCATCAATACAGGTATGGCAGAAATTGGTACCACTACAGGCGCGGATATATTATCTAAATATGTTCGTAACTATGGATTTGGTTCTAAAACAGGTATTGAATTGCCTGGTGAAGGTGATGGTATCTTATATAATCCAGATGATATGAGTAAGCTTGATGTAGCAACCATGTCCATCGGTCAAGGTATTGCGGTAACACCATTGCAAATGGTCCGTGCTTTTGGCGCTATAGCTAATGGTGGTAGCATGATGAAACCACATATTGTTAAATCTTACAGCAATATAAAAGGTGAGGTAACTAGTACTACTGACTCTGAAGTTGTGGGGCAACCAATACCAGAAGAAACGGCTAAAACGATTGCGGATATTCTTGAAAAAGAAGTATCTGAAGGTGGCGGTACTAAAGCGATGGTTGAAGGCTATCACTTTGGAGGCAAAACAGGGACTGCTCAAAAGTTAGACACTAAAAATGGCGGCTATTTAGCAGGACGTTATATTGTATCCTTTATAGGCTTTGGTCCGGTAGAAGATCCTAAATTCGTTGTTCTTGTTGCCATCGATGATCCTAAAAAAGGTTCTCTCTATGGTAGTCAAATTGCGGCCCCAGTATTTAAGAATATCGTGTCTCAATTAGTGCGGTATTACCAAATGTCACCTTCCGTTAAGGATGGCGCTACTGTGGCGGCTGTACCAGCGGCCAAACTTCCAGCAGTAAAACCTAATGGTGATGGCAGTGTAGTATTGCCAGACTTTAGAGGCTATACATTTGGAGAGGTACGTGATTGGTTGCATACTGCGGGTTTATACTTTAAACCAGATGGTACTGGTAAGGCGATTTCACAGGAACAATTACCGGGAACCGTAGTATCTCCTGGTACACCTATTGTGGTTCAATTTAGTCATTAGTCGCAGGATAGGTAACTGCAACTATAGACAAAACGTTATATAATAGAATAAGAGAAAACTAAAGGTGCCTCTATAGGCACCTTTTTACATGAATTTATATGTGGTTTATCCTTGAGATAATGAATGGAGATATACATGATAGAATTACGTGGTAAAGCTGTAGCTGATGCACATAAAGAGATTTTACAAGAGAAGATGACCGGTCTAGAGTCCGGTACAATTACAATGGCTGTATTGCTCGTTGGTGATGATCATGGCGCTAACATGTACGCGGATTTCATGGAGAAAACGGCTAAGAATTTTGGCTATGGTTTCGTGCGTAAGCAACTACCAAGTACAGCTACGCATCAAGAGGTATACGATGCATTGATGGCTTTGAATAATGATGATGCGGTGCATGGCATATTGCCACTCATGCCGATGCCAAAACAAATTGATACGGAGCAATTAATCGATGCATTGAATCCTAAGAAGGACATCGATGGTCTTACTACCTATAACATCGGTCTTGTTACAGCTGGTAAAGGTGGTTTTGCACCTTGTACTGCGAAGGCATGCCTAGCAATCTTGGATCATTATGGGATTCCTTTAGAAGGTAAACATGTGGTCGTTGTTGGTCGTAGCCAAGTGATTGGAAAACCGGTAGCGTTGATGGTGCTTGAACGTCATGCTACGGTTTCTATTTGCCATTCTCGTACGGCTGATTTAGCAAACCATGTACAACAAGCTGATATCGTGATTGCTGCTGCGGGCCGAGCACATATGATTACAGCTAACATGGTGAAAGCTGGCGCTGTTGTTATCGATGTAGGCATTAATGAATTAGACGGAAAAACAGTAGGGGATGTTGATTATGAGGCGGTGAGCGCGGTAGCTTCGGCTATCACACCTGTACCAGGTGGTGTGGGCTCTGTTACGACTACGATGATGTTAGAAGCTGTTTATGAGGCGTACCATGCACGAAATGTCAATCGCTGAGGGTATATTAGATATTGCCTTAGAGACCATGAAAAACAATGATGCGTCTATCATTCATTCTGTGCAACTCGACTTGGGGTTGATGAGTGGTGTAGAACCTGATGCACTCTTATTCTGCTGGGATGCCGTTACAAAGAAAACGCCGGCAGAGCATTCAAAAATCGATATTCATACGATTCCTATTAAAGGGCAATGCTTAGATTGTGATACGATATTTGATGTACAAGATTACAAATTCATCTGTCCTCATTGTGAAAGCCATTTTGTAAATACTATAGGTGGTCGCGAATTACAAGTGACATCTATTGATATAGATTGAGGTATATATGCAAGTAGAAGTAAAAACAAATGTGTTGGCGAAAAATGATGCCATTGCATCATCGTTACAACAAGTATTTAAAGAAAAAAATATATTTGTCTTTAATCTAATGGGCTCTCCAGGGGCCGGAAAGACCTCTTTGCTAGAAGCAACACTTCAAGATTTAGTTAAAGACTATAAATTAGCTGTTATCGAAGGTGATTTATTTACATCTAAGGATGCAGAACGTATTCATGCCCTAGGTGTGCCTGTTATACAAATTAATACCGTTGGGGGTTGCCATTTAGATGCTAATATGATTCAAGATGCTATAACTGATTTAGATCTTGATGAACTCGATATGATTATTATCGAGAACGTAGGTAATCTAGTATGCCCTGCTGAGTTCGATATTGGTGAGGCGATGAAGGTTACCGTTTTATCTGTTACAGAAGGTGAAGATAAGCCTTTGAAATATCCTCTTATTTTTAAGGAATCAAAAGCTATATTGCTCAATAAGATTGACTTATTGCCGTATGTGCCATTCGATAAAGATAAAGCCATTAAAGATATTCGTAATTTAAATCCTCAAGGCTATATATTTGAAATTAGCTGTACTGCTAAGGATGGATTGGCGCCTTGGTTAACATGGATTAGAGAACAAATGGAGAAACGTTAATGAAACATATGTTATCTCGTACTGCATTGACGATGGCAGTGTTAAGTGCTTTAGGAACCGCATCGGTGGGGGCCGTTGATGCAGGACCAACAATACCGGAAGTAAAAAATGCAGTAGCTGTTGTGAAAGCTCCTGCTGCTGATGAATCTTCGAAAACAGGTTGGTTAGCAGAACAGTTGGCTGTCACTGCTTTTGGTGACTCCTTACAGTATTGGCAAGCTGCTAGTGAAAATGATGGTGTTATGCCACAAGATTCAAAAAATAATCTAGCAGATATCGGACGTTCTTATACGTCTAATAATTTACCAGCGCTTGGTGATGAGGATGACTATAGTCTGGCTCAAAAGCCCGAGTCTGAAGATGGTACAAGTATTGGACCGGTTTATCGCGTTGGTGATGTGTATGTACCTAGTCCATCTGCTCAAAAGACGGTGAAGGGTGTATTCACAACGTATCATGAAAAAGATATAGATATAACTGTGTATACAGGCCCAGATAAATCGCGTTTAGTAGATAATCAGTTGCGTGGACAAGGTGCGACCTATTTATTCCCTGTTGGTACTATTACTAATCTTCATACTACTGATAAAGGATTGGTTACAATTCGTGATATCGGCGTAGGCAGTTCTCGTATGGAAATGATTTTCTCCTATGGTAGCCCTAATGCGATGTGGCGGAATCAGACTGATGAGTCGTATATCTTCTTATATGAAGGTCATTCCGAAAATTCATGGTCAGAAAAAAAGGAATTTTCTTCTTCCGTAGCGAATACAAATAATAATAGCCAATTACCAGAAACTATTCAAAATGGAAAATTCTATGTGGCTTTCACCATTAAAAATAATACGGTAGAGGCTGTTGATATTTTGGATGGTCAAGTATGGTCTCGATTTGGATTGCCTAAGGCGCCTATGTATTCCTTCCATGCCGGTCAGTTGACTGAGGATGACTTTGTACTACGCGGATTGCATTTGAATCAGCATTTTGTAAATGATGCAAATGGTGAATGGCGTACACAGGGAATGCTGTTTGGGTCTACGTTCATAGGCTATAATGAATATGGTGTTAGTGTTGACGATAATTCGCTTATTAATCGCGTTTTATTAAATGTCTACACACCAACACGTCGTGGTATCGCTATGGGTGATACTAAATATTTATTGCTCTTTGTATATGGTATGCCGACACGTATTGCTGAATCTACAACTAGTACGGGAACGGCTACGGTATATGAATATAAAAATCCAAGGTCGAATAATTCCTATTTGCAGTTCGCCTTAGATGATAAAAATCAATATATCAAATCAGTGATGTTGTCTGACAGACCTGTTAAATAGGTCATCTTATGTGAGGAGGCAAGGATATGGTTACTGTACAAGATGTGAAAGAACGGTGGGAACAAATTCAAAATAATGATGAACGCATATTGTTTATCGTTGGTGGTCCTGGTTCTGGTAAAAGTTTATTGATTCGTGAATTATCTGAACAAAAAGGGTGGAAGTACTTAGAGGCAAAACAACTTATTGAAGAAGAGTTTTTGTTAGTACCTCGTGATGAAAGACCACAACTTGCAGAAGAAGTAATTCGTCGTGCATTAAGTCGCAGTGATACAGAAGTTGTTCTTATCGATGGTATTAATGTATTGTTTGCACCGATATTAAATTTAAATCCTCTTGAACTATTAAAGACTATTAGTAAAACATATCCGATTGTTGTAGGTTGGCGTGGTCATCTCGAAGGTGATCAATTGTACTTAGAACACAATAATGATCCAAAACATGCAGTAGTGACAATCACTAAACCTGAGCGTGTTATAGTTATTGATTAATTAGCGTTATATTGATTAATGAGGGCATTATATATTGCCATGCGTTGTGACCACATTTTGAAAGAAGGTGAATGACATGGAACAATATGTAATAGCCCTCATTTTAGGTGTTATAGAAGGTATAACAGAATGTATTCCTGTATCGAGTACAGGTCATATATAGTGGGATATATAACTGTGAAAGCATTTTTATGGTATCTAAATAGATCCTCGTTGGCGTCGTTTGATATTATCGAATTATAGTTGCTATTCTAGCAATAATCTATTTATATATGTAAGTTTAGATGTGAGTTCCTATGAGGCAAAAATGAAGTTGAAAAAATTCTAAAAAAATACTTGCGTCAGAAAAACTTTCATGATATATTGATATAGCACTAAGGGTGACTGCGAAGAACGAACAAAACTTTCAAAAAAGTTTTAAAAAGTTCTTGACACTTAGTGTGGCAGATGATACAATACATCTTGTCGTAATGATGCTGGCGTAGCTCAATAGGTAGAGCAGCTGACTTGTAATCAGCAGGTTGTGGGTTCAATTCCTATCGCCAGCTCCATTTTATTTATGGAGGGATTCCCGAGCGGCCAAAGGGAGCAGACTGTAAATCTGCCGTCTTCGACTTCGAAGGTTCGAATCCTTCTCCCTCCACCATTTATAGCGGGGTGGAGCAGTTGGTAGCTCGTCGGGCTCATAACCCGAAGGTCGCAGGTTCAAGTCCTGTCCCCGCAACCATAATTTCACAGTGAAGTGAACGTTCATTGTGCTGGTGTAGCTCAGTCGGCAGAGCGTATCCTTGGTAAGGATAAGGTCACCGGTTCAATCCCGGTCACTAGCTCCATACATGGCGGCATAGCTCAGTTGGCTAGAGCAATCGGTTCATACCCGGTGTGTCCGCGGTTCAAATCCGTGTGCCGCCACCATTAAACCTCACATTGGTGGGGATTTTTTTGTATCTACTATAAAAATATAATTATAACTAATTACATCCCTCGAAATAGGATGTAATTTTTTGTTTATTGACATTTGTATATTATGGTATAATAATCTGTAGGAATGTATATTCCGTTGATTAAATTAGGTTATTATATTATAGTAATACTATAAAAGTATTTTGTTTTTGTGAAGGAGGATATAATCCTAATGGCAAAAGAAAAATTTGAACGTACGAAACCGCATGTTAACATTGGTACTATCGGTCACGTTGACCATGGTAAAACTACTTTGACTGCTGCAATCACTAAAGTATTGGCTGAAAAAGGCCAAGCTGACTTCCAAGATTACAGCATGATCGATAAAGCTCCAGAAGAACGTGAACGTGGTATCACAATCAACACTGCACACGTTGA
>ERZ773031.1622-NODE-1622-length-11093-cov-17.631183_pt1 | contig 11093 bp, 7 predicted proteins | sample MGYA00511666_ERZ773031 | MGnify/ENA primary metagenome ERZ773031 (study PRJEB29015, sample SAMEA2738135) | human oral metagenome | biome: human oral; feature: human-associated habitat; material: saliva | place: China | collected 2250 ...
TAAGACAGCTAATAGTGAACTGGTAATAATCGATCGTTTACATAGTTTCATTACACATACCTCTTTTTATAAGAACTCTTTAATACTATCAACAGCTGTATTATAGCATAGTTCTTGCGTAGATAGATTTAAAAACGCTATAATAAAGTATACATGCGTCTATAGCTCAACCGGACAGAGCGCCAGTTTCCTAAACTGTAGGTTGGGGGTTCAATTCCCTCTAGGCGCACCAATAAAAATGATTTGGCATAAGGCTGTTTAGTCTTATGCCTATTTTTTATGTTTGAAGAAATCTTTGATAGTATAGAATCCATGGTGAATAATAGTGATTAATCCTATTTTTATGATAATATAAAAGTATGTAAATTAGATTTTCTAATATTAATAGCCAATATGTATAGGGGACCTTGGGGGCATAAAATGCAACTTACATTAAAACAGCAAGAGAAAGCAGCTAAAGAATTCGCTAAAAAATGGGAAAATATTGGGGATGAGAAGCAAGACACTCAACGATTTTGGATGGAATTACTTCAAAACGTATACGGAGTAAATAATCCTGCTGATTTTATTGGTTTTGAGCAACGTGTACAGTTAGGTCATACTAGTTACATTGATGCTATGATTCCGGCTACACATACTATGATAGAGCAGAAAAGTTTAGGAAAAGATCTTAATGCTCCAATTAGACAATCTGATGGCACACTTTTAACGCCCGCAGAACAGGCTAAACGCTATGCAGCCGCATTACCCTATAGTGAACGTCCACGATGGATTGTAAGTTGTAATTTTAAAGAGTTTCATGTATTAGATATGGAACGACCTAATGATTCTGCTGAAATTATAGAATTGAGCAAATTAGGAACTGAATTTTATAGACTTAATTTTTTAGTTGATGTTAAAAGTAGTCATATAGAACGTGAGATGGAAATTTCCAAAGGTGCAGGTGAGCTTGTTGCTCGACTATATGATTCGTTATTGGAGCAATATAAAATTAATCCTTTATTAACAGAAGAAGACATATTACATAATATTAATAAGTTATGTGTACGTTTAGTATTTTGTTTATATGCAGAAGACTCGGGGCTATTTGGTAAAAAGAGCTTGTTTCATGATTATTTACAAGACTTTCAATCTCATCAAGTTAGAAATGCATTGATGGATTTATTCCGTATTTTAGACACAGAAGAAGCTCACAGAAGTCCATATGAAAGCAAGACTTTATTAGAATTTCCTTATGTGAACGGAAGTCTTTTTAGTGACCCTGTTGAAATTCCTCAATTTTCAGAAAATGCAGTTAATTTGATATTAGAGGATGCATGTAATTTTGATTGGAGTGAAATTTCTCCAACAATCTTTGGTGCTATATTTGAGAGTACGTTAAATCCTGAAAAGAGACGTCAGGGTGGTATGCATTATACCAGTATTGAAAATATCCATAAGTTAATCGATCCGCTATTCTTAGATGAGCTTAGGAATGATTTTAAAGAGGCTATGTCTAGAAAAGATGGTAAGAAGAAAATCCAATTACTAAAGGCTTTACAAGACAAAATGGCATCCCTAACATTTCTTGATCCTGCCGCGGGTTCTGGTAACTTTTTAACAGAATCATATTTATCATTGCGTCGATTAGAGAATGATATTTTAAGAGAGACTATTACGGACTCATCAGGTACAGGTATATTAGGTTTTGATGAAGATGAATTTAATCCTATTAAGGTTAGCATTCAACAGTTTTATGGTATAGAAATCAATGATTTTGCTGTCGCTGTAGCTAAAACAGCTATTTGGATAGCTGAAGCACAAATGTTTAAAGAGACCGAAGCTATTATTCATAAAGAAATGGATTTTTTACCATTACATAATAATGCGAATATACATGAAGGAAATGCTTTACAATTGAATTGGGAGAAGATTATTAGTCCATTTCAATTATCTTATATAATTGGAAATCCCCCTTTTGCTGGTTCGAAATATTCATCCTCAGATCAAAAGAAGGATATGGATTTGGTATTTAAACCATATTCGAAAAAATATCGGAAATTAGATTATGTTACCTCCTGGTATGTAAAAGCATCTGAATTTATAAAGAAAAATAACATGCTAAAGTGTGCATTTGTATCTACTAACTCTATATCACAAGGGGAACAAGTTGGTATATTTTGGGAGGTTTTAAATCGATTTTATGTTGATATTGGATTTGCATATAGAAGTTTCAAGTGGGATAGTGAGTCAATAGATAGTGCAGCTGTTCATTGTGTTATTCTTTCAATTAAGTCAAAACAAATTAATGATAAGAAATATATTTTTTCAAATGGTGGTCAATTGATAGTTGATAATATAAATGGCTATCTATTGAATGCTCCGTCCGTAGAAATTTTGGCAAGAAGGAATAGTATCTGTAAGGGGGCTCCAAAAATTACCAAAGGAAGTCAACCTACGGATGGAGGACATTTAATACTGTCATCAGGAGAAGCAACGATACTTAAAGATAAATATCCTAAATTAATTCCTTATATACGACGATATATGGGTGCAAATGATTATATTAATAATAATTATAGGTATTGTTTATGGTTAAAAGATTGCAGTATTAATATTATTAAATCTTCTAAAGAGGTTATGGAGCGAATACGTTTGGTTAGAGAATCACGATTGAATAGTTCTAAAAAAAGTACTAGGGCTGCAGCAGATACTCCAACAATATTTACGGAAATAAGACAACCTGAAAATGATTATTTAATTTTACCAGTAGTATCCTCTGAAAATAGACGATATATCCCAATGGGATTTGTATCTAAAAATATCATTGCAAATACGAATGCTCAGATGATAGAGGGAGCAACTTATTATGATTTTGGGATTCTAAGTTCAAATGTTCATATGGCTTGGATGCGGGCGATTTGTGGAAGGATGAAAAGTGATTATGCCTATTCAGGAAGTATAGTATATAATAATTTCCCTTGGCCAAATATTTCTGAATCTGATAAGCAAAAAATCAGTGAATGTGCTCAAAATATTATTAAAATTAGAGAAGAATATCAGGATTGTTCTTTGGCCGATTTATATGATGTGGTACTTATGCCAAAAGTATTAAGAGAAGCACATAGAGCAAATGATAGAGCAGTTATGAGAGCATATGGTTTTAAGGATTCTATGACTGAAGAAGAATGTGTTGTTGCTTTAATGCACTTATATGAAGAGAAAATAAGGATGCTGTGATCGTGTTATGAGTGATAGCTTTTATAAAAAAATTGCGGGAAATAATATAAATTTTTTGATTGGTTCGGGCATGAGTACGCCTTTATATAAGACGCTTGCCTTACCAACTGATGTAGAGTTTTCGTTTGAGGATGTCTTAACACATAAAGGTTTAGCTGAGGATTCTAAAGTTATTCTATACATTTACTATTATTTATCCATTATTAATAAAACAACAGAGCGGATAGATATAAAAAATATTATCGATAAACCTAAAGATGAATTAGAGGATGAACAGAAGGTCGTGTATCATTATTTTTTATTGGTTAAATGGCTGGCTGAATATTTAGCTAATGCGAGCGTTAATCAACCTAAAAGAATTAATCTGTTTACCACAAATTATGATTTACTATTTGAGCAAATGTTTGACTATGCTTTACACGATATGCCCCTACTATGGTTTAATGATGGCTCGAGAGGATTTTTTCAAAGAGTTATAAATTCAGAAAATTATAATATAAATATTTTGCATAGTGGTTTTAATGATAACTATCGTAGAGAATTATCTATGGTTAATTTATATAAGTTGCATGGCTCTGTTCTGTGGAAATATTCTAATGATAAGGAGTATATTTTATTAGATGAGAAATTTGCTTTATTTAATAATATAAATAAAAAAATTGATGATAGTATACAAACGACGGTATTTAATCGTCTTGGAACTTTACACTCTCTTAGTTTGGATGAATATGTGGCAGAATTAAATGATAAAAATGTTGAGAATAATAGTGGTGGGATTGATAACGACTTATTAAAGGATTTTTATGAATTATATAGAATGATACCTATAGTTAGTCCTAATAAAGGGAAGTTTGAAGAAACTGTATTTAATCAATATTATTATCAACTTCTAAGAGCATTTAGTTATGAATTGGAAAAGAAACAGACAACACTTATAGTCTTTGGATTTTCTTTCGCTGATGAACATATTCGTTCTATTGTAAAAAGATCATTATTGAATCCAGAACTACAAGTTTTTATTATTCCTTATTCCGAAAGGGGTTATTTATCCATGAAAGGTTACTTTAGTGGATATAATAATGTTCATTTTCTTCCTGATTTTAGCACTGAAGATAAATCTGTAAAGGGGAATTTCGAGTACCTATTAAAGTTATTAGGAGCTGAATAATGAAAACTCCATATATTATTGGGAATGTAATTGAAGTTAATGGAACTAAAGTCAGAATACTTATGAATGATCAATCTGACTTAGAACAAATACATTATGATGGAACCTACTATGCCGGTGTTTCAAATGGGTCATATATAGGTATTATAAGAGGCTTAAATAGAATTATTGGACGTGTTGATCGTGAGTATTTGGAAGACCTACTTAATGATCCGACTGAACATGCTTTTTCAAAAGGTAGATATCAAAGGATTATTGAGGTGTCGATTATAGGAAATTTAATAAAAGAAAAAGTCGCTTATGGTTTGAAATTATTTCCGTTAATTTATTCAGAGGTTACATTACTTACACTTGAAGAGATTAGTACAATATTAACTGATAATAAAATTGAGAATGATAAGATGATTCCTATTGGAAATACATTATCTAGTTCTGTTCCAATAGGATTGTCATATCAAACTCTTTTTAATACCCATATAGGTGTTTTTGGTAATACTGGTAGTGGAAAGTCTAATACATTAGCAAAATTTTTTACGGAGCTTTTTAAATTAGAAAGCTCAGGAAAAATTGACTTTCAGGGAGCTTCATCTTTTGTTGTTATAGACTTCAATGGAGAGTACGAGGGTGATGGAGTCTTAAGAGTCGATAAAAATGTTATTAAATTGTCAACAAGCCGAGAATCTGAGATTAAATTACCTTTACCAGCAAAGTATTTTTGGAATATAGATACTCTTGCAATACTTTTTTCTGCAACGGAAAAGGTTCAAAAACCATTCTTACACAACGCAATAAAATATTTTGTTGATGAAGAAACTAATGATATTTCTATTAATAAAATAATAGAAGGTGTTGGAAGTGCATTTTATAATATTTTTAACTGTAATAATAATCCACATTCCTTGTTACTTTTAAATAAAGTTATTGATAGCATTGAAGAAATAACTAATAAAAAGCGAGAAGAAATTTGGCCTGATGAAATATTAAAACTATTTTCTTTGCAGTGGCAGTCCACTCGGGGGACATATTATATGTCGGGGACCAATTTTTATATAAATGATATAAATGATGAGGAAATAAGACGATATAGAGAGCAATTTCAACAGAAATTAGATGCTGAGTTAAAAGTTGATGAAATAAAAGATAATGTAAGAATTCATCAAAAGATCACTATTAGTATAATTTGTCATCTAATATATTGTTTATCTTATAATATAGTACAGTATGATTTTATAGCACCTTTACTTAGTCGTATTGAAAGCCAATCATCTCTTATTGATAAAATATTTGATATAAGTTCAGATGCTAATCTTTCTGATAATATATTAACTGTTATTTCATTGAGGAATTGTAATACTAGTGCGAAAAAATTGATTCCATTATTATTAACTAATTATTTATATGATTTACAGAAAAGTTATATAGATAATGCAGAAAGAATTGTGCATACGACACACTTGATTATTGATGAAGCTCATAATATATTATCAGAGCAATCTAATAGGGAAAGTCAGGCATGGAAAGATTATCGATTAGAAGTTTTTGAGGAGATTATCAAAGAAGGTCGAAAATTTGGGTTCTATGTAACTTTAGCAAGTCAAAGACCAGCAGATATCTCTCCTACTATAATGTCTCAAATTCATAATTACTTTATTCATCGATTGATTAATGATAATGATTTATTAATGATTTCTAATACGATAAGTACTTTGGATTCTATTTCTAAAAAGCAGATCCCAACATTAGCCCCAGGACAATGTGTTATAACTGGTACTAGTTATGAGTTACCAATTTTAGTACAAGTGAAGAAATTATTACCTGAAGAGTCACCTAATAGTGAAAATGCAGATTTATTGACTTTGTGGGACCCACTTTTTTGTTTTGATATATAAGCCATTTTTCTTGATAATATAAGTTTTTGAGAAAATAGATTTTAATAAATTATAATAACAAGCGGTTGATGAAGCTATATAATTAATGGTTTGTTAGTATTTAGATAAAAAATATCTAATATAAAACTTTATAGGGAGAAAATGGCTAGACTGCGTGTCACTGGTTCGACTCTTGTTATGTGCACTAAAATTGGGGGACCGTTATGTTTTATTGTTGCTATAAGGTTATTAGCTTATAGAATTAGGGGATTATTTCATGAATAGTATAAATCAATTTGACTGGATAGCGTTTTATAAGGAATTCGCTAATACCTTATTACAATATAAGGATAATAGGGGAATTCTTATAGAAAAAGTAGAGAAAATTTATGAGCTTACAGGCATAGATATACCAACTTTAGAACGGAATAAACACCTTGTTGATATTGATCCGTTCACTATTTTTGGCTTATTTAACAAAAGCTCCATGACAATTGATAATAGAAATAAGATTATTTCTACAGTTGCAAACTTATTTGATATAAAGGCACCCATACCTACATCATTTGATGGAATTCCATTACTAAATAATCAAAATGCTACCTATTATTATTTTATTGATGAACGAGATGAAGATGATATAGATACTCTTTGGGGGCTTTATGAATCTGCACTTATGTATGCTAATGATTCGAATTCAAAGAATACATTGACAGTATCTCAGTATTTCGACTTGGCTATTAATAAGAAGGGGAACGGAAATAGTAAGATTACTATGGGGTTATATTGGATTGCTCCAACTCATTTTCTAAATCTAGATAAGACAAATACGAGGTATATTTATGAGTCGGGAAAGATGCCGATTGACTTAGTTAATAGTCTTCCAATTGTTGAAAATAAAATTTCAGCATCTAAATATTTTGAAATAGTTGATAAATTAGGGGCCTTTTTACGTAGTGATCAGAGTAAACTTAAAAATTTTATGGAGTTAAGTTTTGAGGCATGGCGATACTCAGAGGAAGTTAATCGTCAGAAATGTGATGATGAAAGACAAAGAAAGACTAAAGCAAAAGGGGCTGCTTTAGCTGATGATGATGTTGAAACACTAGAAGCAAATTACCCTGAATATAATAAGGCTCGATTTCTCGATTCTGTATATATGGATGATGACAGTTATAATACACTGGTATCACTTGTTAAATGTAAAAAAAATATTATATTGCAAGGTGCACCTGGTGTAGGCAAGACATTTGCTGCAAAACGTCTAGCTTACTCTATGATGGGGGTAAAAGACCCTAATCGTGTCATGATGGTACAGTTTCATCAAAGCTATTCCTATGAAGACTTTATAATGGGATTTCGTCCTTCTGAAAATGGTTTTAAACTTAAGCATGGCGTATTTTATGAATTTTGTAAAAGGGCTGAGGTTGATAGCGATAATGACTATTTCTTTGTTATTGATGAAATCAACCGAGGCAATTTAAGCAAAATATTTGGAGAACTATTTATGCTTTTAGAAAGCGATAAGAGAGGTGTAGCTTTACAACTACTTTATGCAGATGAGAAGTTTTCGATTCCAGAGAACCTTTATATTATTGGTATGATGAATACTGCAGACCGTAGCTTAGCTATGCTAGATTATGCATTAAGAAGACGATTTGCATTCTTTAATCTTAAACCAGCTTTTGAGTCCGATGGCTTTAAGTCTTATCAGAAATCCATCAATAATGATAAATTTGATAAACTTATAGAATGTATTAAGCAGCTTAATCTAGCTATTAAATCAGATGAAAGTTTAGGCTCAGGTTTTTGTATAGGACATAGTTATTTTTGTGATTTAGATAAATTTGAAACGCATGAATTTGAATCATCACTTACGAGAATTGTTGACTTTGAGATAATTCCTCTCTTAAGTGAGTATTGGTTTGACGATGCTGATATGGTAAATGAATGGAGTAATAATTTAAGGAGCGCAATTAAGTGATACCTATTCGAAATATTTACTATATGTTATCTTATGCTTTTCGAGCATTAAACCCACAAGGCTATAAGCGCGTATCAGTGGAACAGTTTGATAATGTATTAGAAATGTTATCTTCAGTTTTAGCTAAAGGTGTTTCTATTCAGATAAAGCGTGGAATTGGAAAGGACTATTTAGAGAGAATAGAACCTTTATGCTCGCCTCGTGGACGTTTCGAATTATCAGAATCTATAAAAACTAATTGTATACATAAAAATCACTTAGTTTGCTCTTATGATATTTTTTCAGAAAATATCTATATGAATAGAATCCTCAAATCAACCCTAGAATTACTTATTCAATCAGATATTTCTAAAACTCGAAAAAAGGAACTTCGTAGATTATTAGTATATTTTAGTGACGTAAGCTCTCTTGATGTCAATAAGATTAATTGGAATATGTATTATAATCGTAATAATCGAACCTATCAGATGCTAGTTTCTATATGTCATATGATTATTAAGGGGTTATTACAGTCTAATTCTGATGGCTCTAAGCGATTAATGAATTTTATAGATGAACAACAAATGCATCATCTGTATGAGAAATTTATTTTTGAGTATTACCGTAGACATTTCCCACAGATATCAGTTAGTTCATCGGAAATAAAATGGGCCATTGATGATAATGAAGTTTATATGCTTCCTATTATGAAAACTGATATTATGCTTACCTACAATGACAAGATACTTATTATCGATGCTAAGTATTATTCTAGTAATACCCAAACACGATATGATACACATAAGATACACTCACATAATCTTTATCAGATTTTTACTTATGTCAAAAATAAATCATATCAGTTAAAAGAAAACTCAGATGTATCGGGAATGTTACTTTATGCTCAGACAGATAATGATATTCAACCAAATAATACATACATGATGAGTGGTAATCAGATAAGTGTAAAGACGTTAGATTTAAATTGTGAGTTTTCAGAAATTTCATCACAGCTAAATAGTATTGTTAGGGATTACTTTGGCGTTATTCTTTGATAATACGATTTTAATAATCATTGAATTTTAAATAAAATAAGGCTGTAACAGAATGCGGTTTTACCTCATTCTAGTTGCAGCCTTATTTTTATTATTATAAAAATTGTTCCATGGCGATATAATTAAATTTAGGTTTTAAAGCCTAAATTATAGTATAAAAACATAAAAATTAAGTTTTGAAACCTTAAAGTGGTATAATAGATATAGAATTAGGTTTTAAAACCCATTTAGCGAGGAGGTGTGTGCATGTCATTAGTATCACGACCATATTATTTAGATTTTCTTCGAAGACATAAAGATAGACCTATCATTAAGGTTGTTTCTGGTATACGGCGTTGTGGTAAATCTACGTTGTTTAAGCTGTTTCAAGATGAGTTATTAGCCGATAATGTAACAGCCGAACAAATTATTGATATTAATTTTGAGTTGATGGAGTATGATAAACTAAGAGATTATCGGGCTTTATATGAATACATTAATGAACGGATTATTCCAAGTAAAAAAATGTATCTATTCCTCGATGAAATCCAACATGTACCATCGTTTGAGCGTGTAGTAGATAACTTCTTTGTACAAGATAATATTGATATATATATTACAGGTTCTAATGCTTATTTTATGTCTTCTGATATGGCTACACTTCTCACAGGTCGCTATGTACAAATTGAGATGCTTCCCTTGTCTTATAAGGAATATGTCGATGCCTATAGTGAAAGTGGGCTTTCACGAATGGTCTTATATGAAAAATATGTAAGTGAAGGCTCATTCCCAGGGCTTTTACATATGTCGGAAAACTGGCAAGGACGGCAGGATTATTTACAAGGTTTATTTAATACTGTTGTTTTAAAAGATATTGTTGATCGATTAAAAATTGCAGATATTAAATTACTTGAAAGTATTGTGAGATATATTTTCGCCAATATTGGTAGCTTGATTAATCCCACAAAGATTGCAAATTCATTAACAAGTGCAGGTCGAAAGGTAGATAATAAAACTGTAGAACGTTATCTTAGGGGCTTAGAAGATAGTTTACTATTGTATAATACAGAACGATTTGATGTGCGAGGCAAAGAATTATTAAGGTTACGTCCTAAGTATTATGTAGTGGATATGGCTTTTAAGCAACTATTACTACCTGATAGTAACCGTGATAGGGGTCATGTATTAGAAAATGTTGTATACCTTGAGTTGCGGCGTCGAGGATATACAGTGTATGTTGGACAATTAACAAAGGGAGAAATAGATTTCGTTGCTCAAAAGCCTGGTGGCATATTAGAGTACTACCAAGTATCAGAAAGTGTATTGGATCCAACTACTAGAGACAGAGAGTTAGCACCATTAGAAGCGGTTAAGGATCAGTATCCTAAATTTTTACTTACTATGGATGAGCTCTATAAATCTCATAATTATAATGGAATTCAACAATGTAATGTATTAGATTGGTTATTAGGGATGTGATAATTCACATCCCTATTTTTGAATTTATATATTGTTATTTAATATACTTATAAATCATGCTATTTAATTTATAAATAATGATATAATAAGATAAAATAGGATATTTGTATACAGTTGTTAAGTAAAGGTGCATCCTTATGAGTTTTTCCAATTGGATTCAAGAAAAATTATTCGACAATTACGAAGAGTGGCGTTTGAAGAGCCCCGATTATAATCGAAACGGTTTTAACATAGTAGGTATAGATAATACCTTACAGGCCATGCATGATGGATATTTCATGTATGTTGAATTATACCCACCTCATGTCATCGATGGATGTACAGCCATGAAAGCACGTGTAGGTAAAAAGCAGGATGCAGTA
>ERZ773031.1623-NODE-1623-length-11087-cov-38.497462_pt1 | contig 11087 bp, 9 predicted proteins | sample MGYA00511666_ERZ773031 | MGnify/ENA primary metagenome ERZ773031 (study PRJEB29015, sample SAMEA2738135) | human oral metagenome | biome: human oral; feature: human-associated habitat; material: saliva | place: China | collected 2250 ...
TATAAGGAGCAGTATGGTGAAGAGCCAGTGGTAAGCGCAATGCACGCTGGAATTGAGTGCGGAATCTGGGCTGAAAAGGTAGGAAAGGTCGATGCTGTTTCTATCGGTCCAGACATGACAGGCGTACACTCGGTGAATGAGGAACTTTCAATCCCTTCGACAGAGAGAACTTGGCAGTATCTAAAGCTAATCCTATCTCACTGCAAGTAATTGCTAGGGGATAATTGAATTAAAAAGCCGTATTGAATCGTTAAATAAATAGTGATATATTAATAAAGACAGGAATAGTTGCATGATTATTCCTGTTTTTTAAACCAGCTGAGTTAGATGAACCTAACTCGCGCTTATCAAATAATGCTCACTAATTAATGAGGAAAGCAGAGGATAGAACATGTATCTTAAGATTGACAACATTAAGAAAAGCTATGGCACAGGGGACAGCCGTGTAGATGTTCTAAAAGGGATAAATTGTGGCGTTAATAAGGGAGAAATATGTGTGCTTTTAGGCCCGTCAGGGTCAGGAAAGTCGACACTACTAAACATACTCGGCGGCATCGATAAGGCTGACAGCGGGTCTGTTACAATCGGGGAAGATAAAATCGAAAACTTTAATGATAAACAGCTCTCTCAATATAGGCGCAAACATCTCGGCTATATATTCCAGTCATATAACCTTGTTCCTAATTTAACTGTGAGAGAAAATATTGAAGTAGGAGCATATCTCAGCGACAAACCGCTTCCTATAGATGAATTGATTGAGCTGCTTGGCCTTGAAGCACATAAGAACAAGAAACCGAACCAGCTCTCAGGAGGTCAGCAGCAGCGCACCTCCATAGGCAGAGCTATTGTAAAAAATCCAGATTTATTGCTCTGCGATGAACCTACAGGTGCACTTGATTACAATACCTCTAAGGAGATACTTAAGCTCATTGAAGATATTAACAACAAGTATGGTAGCACTATAGTTATAGTTACACATAATGTCGCAATCAGCCAGATGGCCCATCAGGTCATTAATCTTCATGATGGTCGGATCAGAAGCGATGAGAAGAATAATAACAGGCTAGCTGCAGAACTTATAGAATGGTAGGTGCGGCTATGAAGAACCCAATTTACAAGAGAGTCTTTAGAGAACTTTGGGCCGATAAGGCAAAGTATTTAGTGCTGTTTCTTTTTCTTGTGTTCTCTATCGGTTTCACGAGCGGATATCTTGTTGCCGATGGTAGCATGATACGCACATACAACAAGAGCTTCGACAAATACGCTGTTGAAAACGGGCATTTTAATATCGCTATGAAGCCAGGTTCAGACTTTAACAAGATAATTGATAATCTTGAACAGAATCAAAAAATCACTGTACAGGAACAGTTTTACAAAGAACAGGAAGTGTCGTCAGGAAGGCACAAGGGAGATACATTCCGAATTTATAAGAACAGGAAAACTCTAAACAAGATTTCTGTTTTATCGGGACACCTACCTAAGCACGATAATGAAATTGCTATAGATCGTTTGTATGCCGAGAATAACGATATTAAAATCGGTGATGCAATATACGTTAACGGGCGAAAATTCAAGGTTTCTGGCCTCAGCGCATTTTCCGACTACAGTGCGATGTTCAGGAACAATGCGGATATGATGTTTGATGCGCAGAACTTTTCCGTCGTAGTTGTAACAGGCAAAGCTTGGGATAAACTCGGAGATAATGGAATCTTCTATTCTTATGCGTGGAGAAATAAAAATCAAAAGCTGTCTGAAAAAGCGCAAAAGGACAAAGCCGTAGATGTAAAGGACGAACTTCTGGACGAGCATGTAATGCTGACAGATATAGTCGCTAGACCGGATAATAATGCGATTATGTTTACTGGAAATGACTTCGGAAACGATATGGCAAGCATGCAGATGATGCTGTATATAATTATGGCGGTCATAGCATTTATTTTCGCAATTAGCGCTAGAAATGGGATTGAGAAGGAGTCGAAAACAATAGGAACACTACGTGCTACCGGCTACAAGAGGAGAGAGCTTCTGTCGTACTATTTAATGCTGCCGATGATAGTATCCCTGGTGGCTGCGGTCACTGGAAATATCCTCGGATATTCATATCTAAAGGGAATTATCGCAAAAGCATATTATCATAGTTATTCGCTCCCGATGTATACGACTTATTGGAATGGTGAAGCGTTCATCAAGACAACTCTCGTTCCAATAGTGATAGTATTTATCGTAAACGTCGTTGTACTGACACTAGCGCTTAGGACAGAGCCGCTGCAGCTACTTCGAGGTGAAGTGAAGAGCAAGGTGGGTACCAGAAATCCGGTGCAATTACCGAACTGGAAGTTTATCTCAAGGTTTAGAGCGCGAATCATTCTTCATAACATAGGTGCATATATCACACTCGCGATAGGAATATTGATGGCGAGCATATTGATGATATATGGAACTATGTTCGGTCCGATGCTGACTCACTTTAAAACGGATGTGCAGAAAAGTCAGATTGCTAAGTATCAGTACGTTCTTAAAGCTCCATTCGATGTTAAGTACGATAAGGCGGAGAAATACGCATACTCTACGCTTAAAAACAATAGAGATGAAGATGTGTCGATATATGGAATCGAAGATAACTCAAGGTATTTTAAAGGAAAGCTAGTAAATATTGATACTAAAAAAGTTGATGCTGCTGATTCAACAAGTTCCGAAGCAAAGTACGATAGCGGAAAGAAGGAAATAGAAGTACTCGCATCTAGCGGATATATGGAGAAATACAGACTAAAAGATGGGGCGAAAATTAAGCTTCATGATAAGTTTGGAGATGGTAAATACACATTCGTACTGAAGAGGACATATAAATACCCTTCGTCCCTAACACTCTTTATGCCTATAGGTGCATATAATAAAGTATTTGGAAAGGATGCAGGGAATTACACGGGCTACTTCGCAGATAAGAAGCTGGATGAGATAAATAAGGATTACATTGCATCGATTATTACGAAGCAAGATCTCACTCTTGCTGCCAACCAGCTAGAGTCATCTATGGGCGAAATCTTCAAGATGTTCGGTGCGTTTGCCTGCACACTATATTTGCTATTTCTTTATTTACTTGCCAGATCAACAATCGAGAAGAGCGTCAATTCGATATCGCTCGTCAAGATACTTGGTTACTCGGACGGTGAAATAGGAAAATTGTACAATTACGCAACAGGGATTGTTGCAATATCCTCGCTGGTGATTTCAGCGTTCTTAGGAGAGCGAATCATTAGAGAACTGTTTTATTACATGATGCTTGGGTATAGTGGATGCCTCGAATATTACATAGAACCAAAGGTTTATATTGAATTTCTCGCTATTGGTATAGTTGGGTATCTCTTGATATCAAATGTGTTAATGCGTCAGATTAAGAAAATTCCAATGGCGATTGCTCTAAAGCAAGCGGAATAACGCTATATAACTTATACAAATAACTAGCCTCATTAGTGCATAGGAAAAGCCGTACATCAATTGAAATTTCAGTTGACGTATCGGCTTTTCTGCTATGTTATAAAATTTTAGATAGCATTATTAAAAGTCAAAATTTTCATAAAAGCACTTTATTTTCGAACGAGGTCCATAATATCAGTACTCTATAATAGTAGCTGCGAGCTTTTTATCCTCAGAAATTATCAAAGCACAAGAACTCTTACTTCCGCCTCTAGGGTTAGTGAGGCTGCCGGGATTGATAAACCTTATACCAGAAGAAACTTCGTTTACAGGGACATGCGTGTGACCGAAGCATACAGCCACACATTTATGCTGCATGGCGAGATACTTTAGGTTCATGAGCGAAAATTTTACATTTTCCATATGACCATGAGTGATCATGATTTTACCAACAGGACTATCGATAATCTCGAAATTCTCTTTGTTACAGCCATCGCAGTTGCCCGGCACACAGCTAACAGGGATGCCAGTTTGAGCTTCAATCTCATGAGCATCCTTAATGAAATCACCGCAGTGGATGATGCGGTCTATTTTGCAAATCGAAGTCGATATGCGCTCGTACATCTCGAGTGCGCGGTCTAACTCGCCATGTGTATCACTTAAAACTAAAATATTCATAGTAATATTGTAACACACTAGATATATCTCATATACTTGTTTTGAATGTCATCAGGAATTAAAATATATGGTAATAAAGCTTATTGGAGGAATATCGTGATTACACGTGGAGTTACGATTAGAGAGGGATCGCTCGCAATACACGGAAGGTGGTATATGGATGGGCGCGAGGAGAAGCAACCTACCATCATAATTTGCCATGAGTTCGGAACAAATATGAGGTTTACAAGCAGGTATGCTCAGATGCTGTGCAAGCAAGGGTACGCCGTATTTATATTTGATTTCTGTGGATCTGAAAGCGGGACTAGTAGAGGCAGAAAGTCGACGGAAATGAGCGTAACGACTGAGGTGATTGACCTCCTCGTGGTGCTTGACTATGTGCAAGACCGTCCATTTGTGAATAAGAATGCTGTATTTCTCATGGGCTGCTCGCAGGGTGGGCTCGTCGCTTCACTTGCTGCCGAGAAGCGGAAGAATGAAGTTAAGAAGCTCGTACTTTATTATCCCGCATTGTCCATACCTGACGATGCGCGTAAAGGCTCTATGCTAGGGGCGGAGTTTAGCGGGGAGGAAATTCCCGATAGCTTTAAAGTTATGAACGATAAGTTTAGAGTTGGTAAAAGATATGTTGCTGATGCTATTGTGCTCAGCGAGTGGCGCGAGATGATGCGGTACAAAAATCCAGTGCTCATAGTACATGGAACAGATGATGAGCTTGTGGATATCGATTACGCACGTAAGGCTGCAAAGATATTCCCAAATGCTAAGCTCGTAGAAATCAAAGGCGGTAAACACTTATTTCCGTCGCTTGAGGAAAGAAAAATTGCTGTTGCCGAGACGATAAGATTCCTTTGGGAGTAGCGAGACGCGTCAAATGGTGATACAATCTATAGGTACAGATTTTTAAGCTGTTTAAAATGCTAGGAGGAAGCAAAATGCAAGAGTTTAAACCTTTTAAGGCTGGTAAGGTAAGAGAGATTTACGATAATGGTGACAACCTAATCATGGTTGCTACAGATAGAATTTCAGCATTTGATCACATTCTTAAGAATGATATAGTTGACAAGGGTGCGATTCTCACACAGATTTCTAAGTTCTGGTTTGATTTGACTGAGGATATTGTTCCAAATCACTTGATTTCGGTTGATAATGATGACATGCCGGAGTTCTTCAGAAGCGAGAAGTTTGCTCGTCGCTGCACTATGTGTCGCAAGTTAGATATGCTACCTTTAGAGTGCATCGTTAGAGGGTATATAACAGGTAGTGGATGGGCCAACTACCAGAAGACTGGTGAGGTTTGCGGAATCAAACTACCGGAAGGGCTTAGAGAGTCTGAGAAGCTTCCTGAAGCTATTTATACACCTAGTACAAAGGCTGAGATAGGCGATCACGATGAGAATATCTCATACGAAAAGAGCGTTGAAGTTTTGGAGAAAGCATACCCAGGAAGAGGTGAAGAGCTAGCTCAGAAGGCGAAGGAGCTAACACTCGCTGTATATAAGAAGTGTGCAGATTATGCGCTCGAGAGAGGTATTATAATCGCGGATACTAAGTTTGAATTTGGACTTGACGAAGAGGGCAATGTTGTACTTGCTGATGAGGTTCTGACACCTGACAGCTCAAGATTTTGGCCGGTAGAGGGATATGAAGTAGGTAAGTCGCAGCCTTCTTACGATAAGCAGTTTGTAAGGGATTGGCTGAAGGCAAATCCAGATAGCGATTATAAGCTTCCTGACGATGTAATCGATAAGACAATCGAGAAGTATAAGGAAGCATATAAGCTTTTGACAGGTAAGGACTTCTAGGCTGTTGCAATATGATTTTCTATGGGAGCCGTGATTACGGCTCTCATATTATGTGGGACAATTATGAACTTGATTTTTATTATTGCTAGCATACTTCTAGGTGTTGGTCTTGCGGTGGATGCATTTGCGATATCAATCGCTAATGGCATAAGTAAACCAGATGCTAAGTGTAGATATGTAATGAAAGTTACAGCGGTATATGCATTCTTTCAATTTGCAATGCCAATGATAGGGTGGGTTATGGTGCATGAAGCGGTAAAGGCTCTCGGAGCTTTCAATAAACTCGTTCCATGGATTTCTTTAGCCCTCCTAACATTTCTTGGTGGTCGCATGATCCTCGAAGGCGTTAGATGTGGAAAATCAAGAGCAGATGTCTGTAGTGATAGTGGAATGGTGAAGGTTAGTGATACAGAGGTCTGTAGCAAGGCTGCAGTTTCAAAAGCGAGTGAAACGCAGCCAGCTGAACTTACAGGCATGACTCTGTTTATGCAGGGAGTTGCCACATCTATTGATGCTTTATCTACTGGATTTACAATTTCTAGTTATGGTGTAAAAGCTGCTTTAGTCTGTTCGGTCATCATTGCAGCAGTCACGTGGATTATGTGCTTTATAGGCATGCGTATAGGTACGAAGGTCGGCGAACTGTTTTCTGCTCATGCTACAATTGTTGGCGGCGTAATTCTTGTAATTATTGGCATAGAAGTGTTTGCAAAAGATGTACTACTGTAATAGAATTACACTGCATGGGTATTACATTCTTAAGACGAAATATTTAATGTAAGGAGATATCAGATTGGAGATTTTCTTTAAAATCGTGAGTCTGCTCGGCGGACTAGCAATGTTCCTATATGGAATGCGCATCATGGGTGATGGACTTAAATCTACGTCAGGAGGCGCGATGAAGGCGGCCCTTGCAAGGGTTACGGATAAGCCTTTTAAAGGTTTTTTACTCGGACTTATAGTAACTTGTATGATTCAGAGCTCAACGGCAGCCATCGTACTCACTGTGGGTCTTGTTGGAGCCGGATTCCTGACATTCAGACAGTCAATCGGAATCGTGCTTGGTGCCAACGTAGGAACTACGATTACGGCACAGATTATCAGATTGATGGACGTTAAAGCAGGGTCTACAAGTTTCCTGTCTTTCTTTAAATCAGACAACTTAGCGCCTATGGCACTTGTTATAGGTATTATTCTGATAATGTTTGTAAGCTCGAGAGCTGCACATACCGTGGGAACAATCCTGATGGGATTCGGAACACTTTTCGTAGGCCTTATGAACATGAGCGCAGCGGTTTCTCATATGGGTGATACGCTCAGTAAATTGCTCGTTTCTTTCGAAGGGAACCCAGTACTTGGTTTTTTCTCGGGTGTATTCGTTACAGGAATCATCCAGAGCTCATCGGCCGTAGTCGGAATACTGCAGTCAATTGCTAGTACTATAGGAATTAAATTCTGCGGAGTTTTCGCAGTAATTATCGGTATAGATATCGGTGACTGCTTGACTACCTATCTGGTATGCCGAATAGGTGCAAAGCCTGAGCAGATAAGGACTGCACTCGTACATATCCTTTATAACTTTACAGCATCTATACTTCTATTTATAGCCGTAGGTGTGCTTAGAGGCACAGGTGTTATCGATGATCATATATGGTATATGACGCTCCGCGCAGGTGGTGTTGCTAATGTTCACGGACTATTTAAGCTAATACCAGCACTATTACTGCTTCCTTGTGCTGGGATTTTTGCAAAGGTTGCAGAGAGGCTCGTTCCAGACCAGCCAGAGGATCCAGAGGATACGATGATAAAAGAGAGTATCAAGCAGCTTGACCTCAGGCTCATCAATAATCCTCGTATCGCCCTCGGAGAGACACACTCGATGACAAGCAATATGTTCGAGGTTGCGCTACACAATTATACCGCTTGTATACAGCAGATGTACGAGTATGATCCAAAGCGTAACGAACGCATGAATCAGCGAGAAGATATGATCGACAAGATGACAGACGTCGCTGACAAGTATGTGGTCGAGATTTCACCGCATATCACATTGGATTATGATGACAGATTCCAGAGCTTCCTCATGAAAGGATTAGTAAGCATTGAAAGAATCGGCGATCTGGCTATTAACATCATGGATGCTATTAAGAATATGAGGGAAGATGATGTTGAATTCTCAAGGGCTGCTATGGCTGAACTAAGGGTGCTGCTGACGGCTGTAAACGATATACTCGAACTGACGGCTGATGCGTATAAGGAGAGTAGCTACGAAAAGGCTCAGAGGATTGAGCCTCTTGAGGAAGTTATAGACGAGCTTGTGGATGAAGTTAGACGTAGACACATGTGGAGAATGAAGCACAATCTGTGCGATGTAGTTAAGGGCATAAGCTTCCAGAATATCTTACAGAATCTAGAACGTATCTCCGATCAGTGCTCCGACCTTGGTGTTAATATACTTGGTATCGAAGATGATAATATCTATGGAAATGAGCACCAGTACTTACGTGATATTCATCACTCTGACGATGATCTATATAATCAGCTATTTGAAAAATTTAAGGCTAAGTATATGGGCGTACTCGACTCGATGTCAGCAGACTCTACAGAGCATGATGATTCGGATGTAGAGAGACAGCTTCAGATCGATGTTGTAAATTAATAAAGCGTATATGAAAACAACTAACAAACTGATTTTTGAATTAAAGGACGGAGTGTACGATTCGCTTCTCAAAGATGCGGCAAGCTCTGATGATATTACGAGGCAGAGAGGGAGACTCTGTGATGCCATCAGTGGATTTGAGACGGATTTCGGGCAGATGGAGGTTTCCGTATATTGTGCTCCGTTTACGATTCCGCTGCTCGGAGACTTTACGGAAGCTCAGAACGGTGCGGTGCTTAGTGCGGCCATAAATAGCGAGCTTGTAGTTGTTATATGTGAATCTGAGGATAAGATGGTCCATATGTATTCTGAGGCAGAAGGCATACTCGAGTTAGATCCTTGGGGGCTTAGGCGAAACGAGAATGAAGTACATATCCTGAAGGGGCTCGTTAGAGGCATACTCGCGGAGCTGAAACTGAGGGGGTATGAGATAGGTGGATTTAATGCCTATGTTCTAGGACATGCACCTTTTGAGCTCGATGATATATATGTGCCAACCTTTGAAGTCTTGATGACGAGAGCTATATTTGAGCTATTTAATCATGGTGAGCTTAACAAGTATGAACTAGCCGAGATAGGGCAATGTGCATCGAACTCACATTATGATGTACCTAGCGGTACTTCGAGGCAGCTCGCTTCATGCATGGGTGGATTTAGCTTTGCGGATTTCAAAAAACCAGGTGTTCCTATTTCTAGTAAAGTCATCGGTGAGGTACTGCCTAGAGATTACAGATTAGTGCTCACTAAGCTTTATCCAAAGGCAATTCTAAGTGAGCGAACTGATATCGCAGCACTTGGAGATATCGTCCATGAGCTCAGACAGGTTGCAGGGATTATCGGGGCGAGAGTGCTTAGAGATGTAAATAACGATGTGCTACTAGAGCATGCGGAGGAAATAAGAGATGAGCTCGGCGATAGGGCACTTCTCAGAGCGTTCTGCTATATGGGCGAGATCATCAGGACGCTAGAGGCTAGTAGTTATATAATTACTGATGACATAGAGAGGTTTATAAACACTTTTAAATCTGCAAGTGACTCAAGATTTAAATACCTCCAATCTTATGGGGTTGCAGGTGCTCCGACATTCGAAGAGCTTGCGATTGCAATATCCGTGAGTGATGAGCTTCTCTACGATAGCGGTGCTACTGCCATCATGGGTGATGGAAGTCATGGCATATCTGCTGCCATTGCAGCGATGGGAAGAGTAGAATCGTATATCAAATCTATGCAGAAGATATTTGGAGATGATGCTGGAACTGAGATATCTGAGATATATGAGTTCAGCAAGACCAGGCAGTTTAGGTTAATTTAGCGATAGACACAAACATACAGACAAATAAAAGAGCTCCAGGTAGATTGCATCTACCTTGGAGCTTTTCTGCTATAGTAGCCTTGATTCATAACAGGATAGATAACCGGCTTCCTGCCAAATTTAATATTGCTGCCGAGTTTTCCGGAAATTATTCTATATACTTCAGTATCGCAAGACAGTTTGTACGGCGTATAATAATAAATTCCAATCAGGCCAAATGTAACGAGGCTTCCAATATACCAACCTATGAACGACAAGTCATAGTTAAACATTTTTTCTTTATTACCATGCATCATATCTTCTGAAAGTCTTAGAGCTGCATGAGTGTCAATATCTGGGTTTTCAGCTAGAATATAAGGCACCATTCTGTATTTGTATGCCTTAACGATTCCTGGGATGATAAATAAAATTGACCAACTAAGAATCCGAATATTTCTTGCGAACATAGTCCTAACAATATTGAAGTAGCTACTCTTAAATCCATCCATAAGGTGCAGTCCGTAATGGTCACCTGCTGCATTATTCAGAAAAAAGGATCTAACGCTGACATTGAGCGGATTAATGAAGAATATTTTTACCGCTATCAATAGAAGCAGTACTAATATCATTGCGACAATTGGAAGTGAAGTAAGACGCGTGTAGAATGGGTCTTGTGCGAAGGAGTAGTCAAAAAGATTATTTCCGCCAAAATCAGTAGTAACCATCTCAAAGCGATGAACTAAGGATAGTAAACCTCCAGCAACGAACATCCTGTAGATTATTCCAATCATTACCTTATTCCAATAACTTGGATTATGCCTAAACTTTATTTTGTATTTGAGCGCTAATGTATCTATGTACATAATTTGTTCCATAAGTTAAGTTTCCTTCTTTAATTGATGATTCATTATAGGATATAGTTTAATGCTAGTAATGTCAAATTTGTTCTCATAAATGTTGATAACACAAAATATTCACTAAACTAGAAATACTAATAGCAACTTAGTACAGAAAAAGACCTCCGTCTATAGATACGGAGGTCTTGTAATGTGCTTGTTTAAAAGCTTTGCCTTACACCTAAGCGTTATTCGCCAGGTTTATATTCTATAGTATCTTCTTCAGATACGACACCATCGGACTTTGTTTCACTAGAATGTGAAGAAGTTGATGGGGTGCTGCTTGAAGCCTGCTCTCCTGTGGCTGCCGAATCATTTCTGCCAAATCCAGGTGCATAGTATGA
>ERZ773031.1627-NODE-1627-length-11071-cov-7.861747_pt1 | contig 11071 bp, 7 predicted proteins | sample MGYA00511666_ERZ773031 | MGnify/ENA primary metagenome ERZ773031 (study PRJEB29015, sample SAMEA2738135) | human oral metagenome | biome: human oral; feature: human-associated habitat; material: saliva | place: China | collected 2250 ...
AATCGTGAACTTGTGATGCAACTGCTTAAATTGGATCGCTATGTGGATATGATTATTCCTCGTGGCGGTGCGGGCTTACATGAGCTTTGCAAACAACATTCCACTATTCCGGTGATTGTCGGTGGTGTTGGTGTTTGCCATCTTTTTGTGGAAGAAAGCGCTGACCAAGAAAAAGCCCTTGCGGTGATTGCCAATGCAAAATGCCAACGTCCAAGCACATGTAATACGCTGGAAACACTTTTAGTTCAACGCTCGATTGCAGAAACCTTCCTGCCAAAACTCGCGAAATATTTAGCCGAGAAAAAAGTAAAATTCCATGCAAAATCGACCGCACTTTCGATTCTTCAAGCTGCAAATATCGATGTGCAAGAAGTGACTGAACAAGCACTACGCCAAGAATGGGGCTCATTGGATCTCAATGTTGTGGTGGTTGAAGATATAGATGCAGCAATTGCTCATATTCGTGAATATGGCACGCAACATTCAGAAAGTATCTTGACGGAAAATCAACGTCTAGCCACTCAATTTATCAATCAAGTGGATGCGGCAGCCGTGTATGTGAATGCAAGTACTCGATTTACCGATGGCGGACAATTTGGTTTAGGTGCTGAAGTGGCGGTAAGTACTCAAAAACTTCATGCTCGCGGCCCAATGGGATTAGAAGCCTTAACCAGTTATAAATGGGTCTGTGTCGGCGATTACACTTCTCGTAAATAGTCTGTTCCATCCATAAAAAAACCGCACCTTGAAACAATCAAAGTGCGGTGATTTTTTATCTCGTTTTTAGTGTTTACCGAATAATTTCATCGCGGGTAATACAATCGCACAAGCAATCGCCCCAACAATCACACCCACAACTAATGTCGCCACATTACCTAATAAACCATCCGCTAATTGATAATCAGCGAGCAAATGATGAATGAAATCCACATTATGTACGAAAATACCACCACCGACTAAGAACATTGCGAGTGTACCGATAAAACTAAGTGAACGCATAAATTTAGGCATAATCACTAAAATTGCGTTCCCGATTGACTTCGCTACGCCACCTTTTTTGATAAGGTATAAACCGAAATCATCCGCTCTAACAATCAATGCGACCAAGCCATAAACAAAAATAGTAATCCCGATACCCACTACCGAAAGGGAAATAATACGTGTCAGCAAGCTGGCTTCAGTTAATTCACCTAATGCAATAATGATAATTTCAGCGGAAAGAATAAAATCGGTACGAATTGCCCCTTTAATTTTAGCGGCTTCATTAAAGGTTGTTTTTTCTTCATGCTCTTCATGAGCAATAAATTTATGTAGAATTTTCTCCACACCTTCAAAACACAAATACGCCCCACCAATCATCAGAAGTGGCACGATCAACCAAGGTAAAAACGCAGAAAGCAGTAAAGCAATTGGAATTAAAATGACTTTATTGACTAACGATCCTTTGGTGACTGCCCAAACAATGGGTAATTCACGATCGGAAGATGCCCCAGTTACCTGATTAGCATTTAAGGCTAAGTCATCGCCTACCACGCCAACGGTTTTCTTGGCTGCCATTTTAGTCATCAAGGCGACATCATCAAGAATCGAGGCTATGTCATCAATAAGGGTAAAAAGAGAGCTAAACGCCATATTCTTTCCTTTATAAAGTTAAAATTTAGAGAAATGAGTTTTAGACTGGTCGAATACTTTCGACATCCAACTTCGCATCAAACTCTTTTTGTAATAAAAGCAGTTTTTTATCTTGCTGTAAATCCGTACGTGCCTGTTCACGCAAGTCTTGATAAACCTTTTTACGATAATCCATCGGGGTTAAAACATCGGAATCTTCAACAAAAATCGACAATTTGACTGGTTTTTCATATAAACGTTCAAGATGTTCCACTAAATTTTTAATATTTCGATCTTGTTTTAAATGCGCTTTTTCAGAATGAAGCCCAAGTTGAATTTCATCTTCTGTTTGCGACTTAATAAAGCAATTTAATGCCAACTCTTTTGAAAAGCCAATCACACCAGAACGTTCGACAATATCTGTCCAAGGATCTTGTTTTTGCGTAATTTGAATAATTTTCTCACGCAATTCTGGTGTCACATCTTTCAACATTGCCTGTTTAATATCCGAAGGACGCACACCACTATCTACTTTGGCTAAATCCGGATTGCTCCACTCCCAACGATAGGTTTCCGCATCGAGAATTTCTTGCTCTTCGGCGTTCATTTCAGCATTGTCATCAATAGTATTTTCCACCGTTTCAATACCTTGCTTTAACTCGTCAGCTTGTTGAGTTATTGGATTTGGTTCCGCGGCTTTCGTTTGCGTCGCTTTCGGTGGAGTCATCTCTCGCACAGGAAGTGCGGTCATTTTTGGTGAATTTTTTTGCTCATCTAACTCTTGAAGATGATGCAAGGTTTCTTCCACCACGGCTTGCTGTTCATCATGATGATGTTGGCGCTCTGATTGCTCAATTTTCGTTAATTGATTCAATGCCTCTAGTGCAGCAAAGCTGGCTAAATTCAATGAAGATGTAGCTTGAGTGGAAACAGGTTGAGAAGGTGAAGAATGCAAAACCGCCGATTGAGCCATTGGCTTTTGCGCTTGTGCAGAATAATTTGCTTTGATGTTTTGCGACAGCACCGGCATATCCACATAACCAGAAACAGGCTGATTTTCAACCGCACTTTTCTGTGTATTTTGTTCAGGGGATAGCCCGCCTTGTTTAGGCGTTTGTGCTGCCGTAAGGAACTTTGGGTGGAATGCCAATGCCCTCAATAATGTCATTTCTGCGCCAATTCGACGATTTGGTGCGGAGGCCAATTCTTTTCGACCCGATACAATTACTTGATAGAAAAATTGTACGTCTTCCGGTGAAATATGTTTGGCCAGAAAACCGAGATGATCGTTTTCGTCTGTAGCATTTTTAGCAAGTAACTGCATTAAGGCAATTTGATGCAATTTCTCTGCTGTTTCTGCCAATAACTCATCCCAATCGCCCGCTTTTTCTGCCACCGTTTGGATGGTTTTCATTAAACGCTCACCGTTACCTTGATGTAAGGCGTAAATGATTTCAATCGGCTGATCTTCATCTAACAGCCCAAGCATGGTATTCACCACATCAGTGGAAACTTTACCATTTCCCATGGCTATCGCTTGATCCGTTAAACTTAAGCTATCACGAATACTACCCTGTGCCGCTTTGGCTAATTTATCTAGTGCAGGCGCATCAAAAGGAATATTTTCGGCAGTAAGCACGCGATTAAGATGCGCTGAAATTTGCGGTTCATCTAATGCTTTAAGATGAAATTGCATACAACGGGATAAAATCGTAATCGGTAATTTTTGTGGATCCGTTGTAGCCAATAAGAATTTCACATATTCAGGTGGTTCTTCCAAGGTTTTTAACAACGCATTGAAAGAATGGCGAGAAAGCATATGGACTTCATCAATAAGATAGACTTTATAACGCCCTACTACCGGCTTATATTGCACATTGTCTAACAGCTCGCGCGTATCTTCTACTTTAGTACGAGAAGCCGCATCGATTTCAATTAAATCAATAAAGTTGCCCGCTTCGATCGCTTTGCAGTTTTCACATTCACCACAAGGATCGGCAGTAATACCGTTTACACAATTCAAGCCTTTCGCAAATAAACGAGCAATGGAGGTTTTACCTACGCCACGAGTGCCGGAAAATAAATAAGCATGATGTAAACGGTTTTCTTTTAAACCGTTTTCCAAAGCAGTGAGCACATGGCTTTGCCCCACTACTTCAGAAAAGTTTTTTGGTCGCCATTTTCTGGCTAAAACTTGGTAGCTCATCGCATCTCTTTAAAAATTAATGACCTTCAAAATTCACTAAGGTGTAGCAATCAATGCCTAAATCACGTAAGCGTTTTTCGCCCCCTAATTCTGGCAAATTAATCACAAAGGCAGCATGTTTCACATCTCCACCTAAACGTTGAACTAATTTTACGGTGGCTTCAACTGTACCACCTGTTGCCAACAAGTCATCAATGATTAACACATTATCACCTTGAGAAATGGCATCAGTATGCAATTCAAGGGTGTCTTGACCATATTCTAACTGATAAGACTGTGCAATCACTTCACGAGGTAATTTGCCCGGTTTACGAACGGGGATAAATGGCAAGCCTAATGCTAATGCAACTGGCGCACCAAAAATAAATCCACGAGACTCAGTACCAATTACTTTTGTGAGGCCTTGATCTTTATACTTTTCAACGATCAAATCGATTGTGGCTTTAAAAGCCGCAGGCACTTCAAGTAAGCTCGTGATATCACGGAAAATAATGCCTTCTTTTGGATGATTTGGGATAGATTTGATAGAAGATTTGATTAATTCAAGTTGTTTGTTCATAAATAATTGCTCAAAAAAGAGTAAGAAAAAATCCTGTTTTTAGGCTCGCATTCTAGCATATAAAAATGCAAAAGTGCGGTGAATTTTGACCGCACTTTTGTAAATAAAATGAATTAATCTGGGTAAATATCTTCCCCGTCTTTTCGAGTACGAAGAAGCTGTAAAATCCAGACATATTGTTCAGGTGTTGGCGTAACGAAATACTCAATTTCTTCGTTCATCGCACGGGCTGATTGCTCAGGCTCGTCGCTTAATTGCATCGGTGGGCGAATTTCCATTTCATACTTCCCACTCTTGGCGTTATAGCGAGGGAACATTGGAATAACTACTGCTTTCGCTAATTTCGCCATTTTGTTTAACCCAGGAAGCGTGGCTTTATAAGTGGCAAAGAAATCCACAAAGACACTTTGCTCGGCACCAAAATCCTCATCAGGAAGATAATACCCCATTTGGCCTTGTTTGATGTGTGCTAAAAACGGCTTAATACCATTTTGGCGAGCATGCATTTTTCCGCCAAAACGTTGACGCGCTAAAGTCCACAACCAGTCCACCAACGGATTTCGGTGCGGGTTATACATTGATGTCATCGGCATGCCGTGTGTATGCAAAATAATGCCAGAGGCATCTATCGCCCAACCATGTGGTACCATCAAAATGATGTTATGCCCTTCAGCTTTCGCTTGTTTGATATGCTCAAGGCCAATGAATTCGCTACGTTTTTGTAAATGTTTTTTTGAACGAATGGCAATTTCACCAATACCAAGCATGACTTGTGCGACCGTCACAAACATCTCTTCAATCACTTTGTCACGCTGCTCTGCCGTCCAATCTGGGAAACAGAGTTTCAAATTAATCTCGGCACGAATACGTGGTTTACCGATTTTTTTCGTCAGCGCACGAGCCAGTTTCTCGGCCATTTTATCGCGTAAACGAAATGGCACAAAAGCCAATAACAAAAGCACAAAAATACCGAGCAAAATGCCCCAATTTTTAGGGTGCAAATATGACCATGAAAAATGTGGTTCATAGCCTGTTCGTGCCGTAATACGTAATTTTTTTTGAGAATCTGTCATAATCAATCGTTAAAAATGAAACCAACCTTGATCATACGCCATTTTTATCGTCATGATAAATGACACAATCACCACCATCGGTCTAATTAATTGTTTGCCTTTTGCCATCACCATTTTGGCACCTAAATTTGCACCTATCAGACTTCCTGCCATCATCACTAAACCGACAGTCCAAATGACATGACCACCAATAAAGAAGAAAATTAATGACGCAAAATTTGAAGTTAAATTCATCACTTTCGCATGCGCAGTTGCTTTGGTGAGATTAAATCCAAGCAATGTGACGCAAGCCAAGTTCATTAATGAGCCTACACCTGGTCCAAAAAAACCGTCATAAAAACCCAGCAATGAGCCAAAACATAACGCAAAAACGGCGTAGGAAATTCGTTGTTTACGATCACTTTCGCCCAATTTAGGTGTCAATAAAAAGTATAAGCCGATCGCTAAAATGAGAAATGGAAGCCCTTTTTTAATTAATGTCGCATCTAAATTTTGAATGAGTAACGTACCAATCACCGAGCCGATAAAAATCATCAGTAAGATGAAAGAAAACTCCGATAAATTGACCGCTCTTTTACGCAAAAAGTAAATACTTGCCGACAACGCACCGCCAAACGCTTGTAATTTATTTGTGCCTAATGCCATGGCGGGTGGCATACCTGTCATTAACAAGGCGGGGATTGTAATTAAGCCTCCGCCACCTGCAATCGCATCAATAAATGCAGCAATAAAGGCTGCTGCAAAAAGCATAGCTAAAATATCAATTCCAAATTCCATGATTAAACTCCTACTCTAACCATTCGCTACTATTTGGCGAACTCAACACTTGTTGGCATAAAAACGGTTCTGGTGGTGTCACTTTTGGTTTAGACGATCCTGAACCTGGTTTTGCTGGTTCAAACCAAGAATAAAGTTCATCGCCACAACCATCGCCTGCTGGTACCGGTGCTTGATCTTCACAATAAGCGGCATCTTTTGGACAAGCAATGCGCACGTGGAAATGTGAATCATGACCAAACCATGGACGAATTTTGTGTAACCAAGCACGATCATCACCCGCAGTTTGACAAAGTTTTAATTTAATTGCTGGATTCACAAAAATACGGGTCACTTTAGGATCTTGCGCGGCCAATTTAATTAATGTTGCATGATTGTTATTCCACACATTTTCATCAACACGTTGTGCTTGGCGATTCACCACAAGCAAGCCTTTTCCGTCAGAATTTAACGCTTCACTGTCTGTCATGGTACCCATGCGCAACCAAATATCCGCGTCTAATCCCATTTGATGGCTTGCATGCCCCGTTAAAAAGCGACCACCACCTGGCATAGCAATATCCCCAACCAACATCGTTGGTAAGCCTGCTGACTTCGCTTTTTGTCCAAGACGCTGTAAATAGGCAATCATATCTGGATGACCATAATAGCGGTTTTTATTCATGCGAATGACTTGATAGCCCTCACCTTTATAAGGCAAAGGTTCAGCCCCGATAATACAGCCATTCGAATAGCTACCAATTGGATTTGCCTTACCATCTGTTGCAGGAATTGGACGTTTAATTCGTTGCCAGTCTTGTGGCGAGGCTGTTGTTTGTAACGAGAAAAAAACACTCCCTAAAACAACCGCACTTGAAAGTAATTTTGCTAAAGATTTATTCATAAGATATCCTAAAATAAGTTGATTTCTCTTTAATAAAAGAGCACAAGAAGCTTAATTTAAAATAGTTATTTACACTGCGCCTTAAAACGCAATAAATGGTCGAGTAACACAATTGCAACCATTGCCTCCGCAATGGGTACTGCACGAATACCCACACAAGGATCATGACGACCTTTTGTCACCACTTCTACAGGATCGCCTTCTAAATTAATTGAACGACCTGGAATAGTGATACTAGACGTCGGTTTCAATGCAATCGTTGCAATAATTGGCTGACCTGAGCTAATACCCCCTAAAATACCGCCAGCATGGTTGCTTTCAAAACCATTTGGTGTCATTTCATCACGATGGTCACTTCCACGCTGTTCAACTACCGCAAAACCATCGCCAATCTCTATACCTTTAACGGCATTAATCCCCATTAAGGCATGGGCTAAATCTGCATCAAGGCGATCAAAAACGGGCTCTCCTAAACCAACAGGAACATTCTCTGCAATCACGGTTAGTTTGGCACCAATCGAATCCCCTTCTTTTTTCAATTCACGGATTAATTCATCAAATTTTTCGACCGCACTTTCATCTGGACAGAAAAATGGATTGCTATTCACTTTATCCCAATCAATTTTTCCTACAGTCTGTGGTGCAATCTTCACCTCGCCAATTTGACTCAAAAAGCCACGTACTTCAATGCCAAACTGCTCACGTAAATATTTCTTCGCAATCGCTCCCGCAGCAACACGCATGGCGGTTTCACGCGCAGAAGAGCGTCCACCTCCGCGATAATCACGAATACCGTATTTTTGTTGATAGGTAAAATCCGCATGCCCTGGACGAAAACGATCTTTGATATCGCCATAATCTTGTGAACGTTGATCACCATTTTTAATGATCATTCCAATACTGGTACCCGTTGTTTTACCTTCAAACACCCCAGATAAAATCTGTACTTCATCGTCTTCACGACGTGGTGTGGTATAACGTGATGTACCCGGTTTACGACGATCTAAATCAGGTTGAATATCGGCTTCCGATAATTCAAGATTCGGCGGTACGCCATCTACAATACAGCCTAATGCAATACCATGTGACTCCCCAAAGGTCGTCACACGAAAAAGTTGTCCGATAGTATTCCCTGCCATATTCTCTCTCTTTAATTAATGATTTTGGGCTAATTTTGCCACATCAATAAATGGAATTTCTTCACCCGTATCTTTATTCTTAATAAAAATATCTAATTGGTTGAATGCAATATCAATATTATTTTCAGCAAATAACTGATTTACGCGGCGATTAAGTGCATCAAGCGTATCATTTCGCTCAGACACTTGACCCACATAAACACGTAATTCGTGATCTAACGTACTTGCCCCAAAGGTTAAGAATAATGCTCTTGGTTCTGGATCTTTTAAGACGCTTGGTTGCTCATTTGCAGCTTGCAATAATAAACGTTTCACCAACTCTAAATCTGATCCATAAGCCACCCCAACGGATATAACCAAACGAGTAACGGTGTTAGATAATGCCCAGTTAGTCACTTGTCCAGTTACAAAGGATTTATTGGGCACAATCACTTCTTTTCGATCCGGATCGATCATCGTAATGGCGCGAATACGGATTTTCGCTACTGTACCTGTTACATCGTTAATTGTCACAGTATCGCCCACACGAATTGGGCGCTCAAATAATAAAATGATGCCGGAAACAAAGTTCGCAAAAATTTCCTGCATACCAAAACCGAGACCAACGGAAAGGGCGGCAAATAACCATTGTAATTTAGACCATGACATCCCAAGCGTCGAAAATGCCCATGCGCCACCCACTGCAACCAAGATATAGGTTAATAATTTTGTAATGGTATAAGGCGTACCTGGTGAAAGTTTCACTCGAGAGAAGATTAATACTTCTAAAATACCTGGAATGTTACGCACTAAAATATAGGTAATCACAACAATGATTAACGCAACAATCAAGTTAAAGAGTGAAATCGTTTCGGTTACCACGCCCGCTTCAGTTGTTGAAGTTTGTTGCCACAAGGTAATATCACGCAAATAACTTACAACGGTCACTAAATCTGACCAGACATAATAGAAGATGGCAAAAAGTGCGGTCCAAATAAAGAGATCGGCAAAGCGTAGTAACTGGCTACGTACTTCATTTAAGTCCAATCCCTCTTCTTGTTCTGTAATCACGACCACATCATCAGAGGCTGAAGCATCACTTGAATCTTGTTGTTTTTGCTGACGTTTTTCTTGTAAACGACGATAAGCTAAACGTCTTGATGCAACAGTCACACCGCGATAAATCGTATGACGTACCAACGACCACACAACCCATGCAATATAGGTATTAATAATATGTGTAACCAAATTTAAGGCGGTGTAGTAATACCCTAAAGCAATTAACGCAATTAAAACAACAGGTACCAATTGCAATAAGATTCGCACAATCTTGAAAATGGTTCTATCACGCTTATCTGTTGTCGTTGAACTCAATGATTTTTCTGTACGAACAAAGCGTGGTGCAATAATCACAATGCAGAAAAGCAAAGCAACAATGGTATTAATTTCACCCAATACGTCATTTGCTAAACCTGTATCCATGACATTACTGAAAATTGACGTATTCAGTAATAACACAACGGAAACAATGATACGTTTTGTGACGTCTTGCAAAGCAGCCGCGCTCTCTTTAGAAAAACCGAAATGGCGGACTAAAATACCATTCGGACGAAGAATAGCTAAGATAAAACTAAAGAACCACCAATAGCCCGCCATACTGAGCGACCACTCCCAAAACTCTTGTGGATTTTTCACAAAGAAAAAGCCTAAAAGTTGGCAAGCCGCTAAGAACCAAAGAGTGCCAGATAACGATAAAAGCGCCGTATAAAATAATGCAAGTGGCGTATGCCATTGGCTGTCAGAACGAAGCCTATTAATTTCGCCATTAATCACAGCTATGCGTTGTTTAATCGATTCTTTAAATTTGAAAATCAATCCACCAATCACAAACAAAATAAAGACATAAGTGAGTAAATACGGCAAATTATCAAAATTTGTCGGGAAGCCAATTTTCTTTCCAATGCCATCAAATTGTGCCTTGAGTGACATTGGCAGTTTTTTGAACCAATCTAAATTAATTGGATTGTTACTTTTTACCCAGAAACTTTGTTGATCAAGTTTAGACTGAATTTGATCACTGATTTGAGTAATCTGTTGTTGGGTTAGCTCTAAGGAAATCGCCAAATTCAACTGATTATTCAATGACTTAATCAAATCAGAGGAAACTTTACGACGTTCTGTCAATAAACTGGCTAATTGTGCTTTTTCCGCAGAGGTAAAAGACTTATTTTCATCCTGCTCTATTTTACTGATATAGGCATCAATATCATAAAGCTCATTACGTTTCTGAGTAATATCAAAGATCTTCACGCGCAAATCGGCGATTTGTTTTGAAAGCCCTTGAATATTTAAATTGGTTGGTAATTTTTGTTTTTGTTGTTGAATGATGCGTGAAAGAACCAACGTTCCTTGCAAAGCACTAATTTGCTCATCAATGGTTCGTTGAGTTTGAGTTAAATTGTCCAATACATTGCGCATACGCAATTCATCTTGCGTTAATGTATTGGTTTTCTCAGTTTGCTCAAGCAACTGTTGGCTAAGTTGTGCGTTAAGATCTAATTCTTTCTGGATAAAAGGATCTTTTGCTTCGCTTTGACTTTGTTGCTGTACCTGTTCAACTTGGCTTTGTGTTTGCGCCAAATTCTTTTGATTAATCGCCTCTTGAATGGCTGCAATTTGTTTCTGTTGAGCTTGTACACGTGTATTCAATAAGTCATAACGGCTCTGGTAAAGAACCGTAAATTGATCGCTATTTTTTAATAAAATTTGATTGTACGCATTTTTTAGCTCAATCAATTGCAACTCAAGTTGAATTTGCTGTTTTAATAGCGAACTGGTTGTTGG
>ERZ773031.1633-NODE-1633-length-11052-cov-5.248250_pt1 | contig 11052 bp, 9 predicted proteins | sample MGYA00511666_ERZ773031 | MGnify/ENA primary metagenome ERZ773031 (study PRJEB29015, sample SAMEA2738135) | human oral metagenome | biome: human oral; feature: human-associated habitat; material: saliva | place: China | collected 2250 ...
CAAGTGATAATTCTCCAAATATCATTTTTTTTCTAACTCATCAATTATTTTTTTCTTCTTTTGTCATTTTTAATCTTCCTTTATTTCTTAAATCATATGGTACATAACTTTTTCAGTAATCTTATAAAGAATTTTACCAAATCTCTTTTTTACAATTTCTATTTCATCATTAGCTTGATGCGTTTTCTCTAAATTATTTTTATCATAGACATAATATGAATATATACTATTATCAATACGTGAATCAAAGTAACTTTCACCTAAGGAATGCAAGTTTATTAATTCTTTCTTTGTTAAATTTTTTTCTTCTAATACTAAATTAACTTCTTCTAAAAATTCCTTTAATTCCTTTATGTATTCATCAGAGTTTTTCCTCATATTTTTATATTTTTCAATTACATCTATTAAATTCTTTACCGAATCTCTAAGTTCAATAAAATCTTCTTCTATGAAATAATTCTCCATTAATCTTGTTCCTCCACATCTTTATCTGTAAAATCATGTCTATTTAATTGTTTTATTGCATATTCTCTAATAAGTTCATTTTCATTTTGGGCTAGTAATTCTAATTTCTCCTTTGCTTTTGGAGTATTGGTATATCCTAAGGCATAAGTACACTTTCTAGCTATATTGAAAAATTCGTCCTCTTTCTTATAATCAAGTTCCATAACTGCTAAATCATACACACGATTTATTAGTTTAGGAGAGTGTTTCTTTTCAAGTAAAAAAGCTAAATCTTCATGTTGACGATGCCTTTTATCATATGCCAATTCAATTAAAAATTCATTAAAAGAATCATCTTCTAAATAGTAATCTCTGATTATAATCATAATTAAAGTTATTAATTTTTCAATGATATATTCTGTATCATTGCTAACATCTTTTTTTTGTTCATCATGTAAAAATTTTATCACTTTTCGTGGCTCATTTTTAAATTTTTCTTTCAACTCCTGATAACTTAAATTTAATATCATTTCTCTCTCTTCTATTGTCATTTTTTGTTCACTTCCTTCTTATTATTCATATCTATAACATCAGCTTCAACAATATTTTCACTAAAAATGTCTAAATCTCTATTTCTTATATTACTATACTTCTATTGGAATATCTAATGGTGTTACTTTTTTATAAATTACAGTTATTTTATCTTGAAATTTTCCTGTTTTTTCTAATGCCTCTTCTCCATTGTGAATATATACTATTGGTAAGGCTCCTGACTCCCAATCACATATTTCTTCTATTCCTGGTTCTACATATTTTTTCATTTCTTCTAATATTTCTTCAAAATTTACTTTTTCTATATTTGTATTAGTCCAAAATGCAATTGTTCCATCCTCTTTTTCTATTAAGAAAAAGCTTTTATCATTTATTATTTCTTTTCCTTCCATTTCTTTTGTTATCACTTGTACACTCTCTATTTTTTTATTTTTTTCTAAATCTTCTAATAACTGTTTTTCTTTTCTTTTAATTGTTAATATTCCAGGTCTTTCCCACCCTTCAGTTGCTATAACACCTATATATTGTGGTTGTAAGTCATATTTTGTCATCATTTCTTTTGCATATAAATATGCTTCTTTCATTTCTTTATTATTTCCTTTAAATTTTCCTTTTCTGATTTCATACGAAGTTATAAAATGAATAATTTTTCCATAATGTTCTTTGGTATCAATTTCTGATTGTAGAAAATCTGTAATTACATCCATAACTTTTTCTCCTTTAATATTTTTTGAATTACCTTAAAATTTCTCCTTTTCTTTTCTATATTTTTCAATTATTTCAATTAGTTTATCTTTATGAATAAATTGTGCTGTGCCTGACATATCTTTAATTCTTCCTTCTTTATCCTCGTACTCTGCATACAATATGAAATTTTCTTTATCTATCTTCTTTAAAATATATTGATTACCTTCAAATTCACCTTTTTGAATTTCATCTGAATTTATAAAAAATATAACCTCTTTATAAAGCTCCTCTATACTCATTTCTGAATATAAAAAGTCTTTAATCATATCCATAATGTCCTCCTATGATTTTACTATTCTTACTAACTAGCTTAATATTTCAAGCTAAAGTAATATATTATTTTCTATATTCCCTCTTATTTCTATTATGTCTCCATCAAAAATTTTTATTGAAAACACATTATTTCCAATAATAGTTTTCATATTTGCATAATATACTGTTCTTATATTTTTTAATATTTTTAACAAATAATTGTGTTCAACAACTATCACATGCTCTCTTTCTATTTTTTTTCCAAAATTATATACTTCTTCTATTTCAGGAGGCATTATTCCATTGAAGAAATCACCTATATCTACTATGATAAAATCAAATTCTGAAAGTTCCCAAGAAATAACTGTTTCTACTTGTTGTTGAACTTGAACTAATATATTTATTAGATAGCTGGCATTATTATTATCGTCATATAATATTTGTTTCATTTCTCTCTCATCTAAATTTGATATTCTAATCTTCATATACTTTTTTAAGATTCCATTTTTTTCTAATTTCTTCTATTGCTTTCTTTTCTTCTTCTGTTATAATTTCTGCTTGTAGATCTGCTAAACAGTATCCTATATCATACTTTATATTATCTGGAATTTCTATTCCTAATTCTTCAGCTTTTTTTAATATCAATATTAGAAAGTCTAAACTTAAATATGTTAGGATTAAGGGATAGGTTGAAAAAATTTTTTCAAAATCTTCTTTTGATATTTTTCCACTCATATGAACATTGCATATAAAAATTTGAAATCTTTCTTCTTTTTCTTCCAACTTTTCTAATGAAATTGATTCTGGTTTATATATTTCTCTTATTTTTCTTCTTTCTATTTCTTTTAACTTCCATTCTTCCTTAGCTTCTTTTTCATAAGATACCCAATCTTCTAATTCAAATTCTGCATATATTTCTCCTAAATTTTGGAAATAGACAGACATATTTGAGTAAGGAAAATCACATTCACATAAAAATCTTTCTATTTTTTTATTTTCAGAAAAATCTTCATAAAATTCTTCCATTGTTATTGGCTCTTTAAACTTCTCATGCTCACTAAGGCTTACACTATATGCACTTATATTAGTTATAGTAATTATCATAGCTTTTATAGTATGTTCCTTATAGTTATATATTTTATTTTTACATTCTTCTGGTAATTGATACCAAATATATTCTGACATATTTAAATCTACACCATAAGCTCCAAACATCATTGATTTATCTGTTATTATTGGTATTGTACAGAAAGAATCAGATAAATTTAATATATTCTCTAAAGATTCTAATTTTATTTTTATTTTCATAGTTGCTCCTTTAAAAACTCTTTAATCTCTTGGTATATTTTTTTATCCTCTTCTGTTTTTATTTTAATTTGAATATCTCTTAACCAATGTCCTATTTCATTTTTTAACTTATCAGAAATTATAACTTCAAGTTCTTTTGATTTTTTTATTACTTCTAATAAATATTTTAAATCATCTATAAGTAAAAAATTGTCTAAAAGTTTTTGAACATCTTCTTTTGAAAGTTCATCTATATTTTTGTTCACAACATTTTTTATTGTAAGTTGTTCATTATATATTTGCTCTAATTTTCCTGTATTGTTCTCTCTTTCTTTTCTATAATTAGAAGCTTTCATTAGCTTAGGCATTATACTATATTGATACGAATTTTCTTCATCAAAAATAGCAACTAATTCATCTAAATCTACTTCTGCATAAACTTCTCCTAAGTATTGAAAATACACTGACATAGATGACTTTGGAAAATCACAACCAGGAGTAAGAATTTCAATTCTTTTATTTTCATCAAAATTTTTATAAATTTCTTCCATTGTTATGCTATCTTTTAGTTTAGTATTGTAACTAAATCCAAAACTATATGCAGTAATATCTGTAACTGTAATTAACATGGATTTTATCATCTTTTTCCAGTTATATCTATATATTTTCTTTTTATATTCTTCTGGCAACTGTTTCCATATATTAGATGTCATTTCAAACTCTACATTATATGCTCCAAATATCATAGTTCCATTTATAATTATAGGTACTGTAGAGTAGGATTCATATATCCATATTTCCCAGTTAGGCTCTACTTTTAATTTAATTTTCATAATTACTCCTATTTTTAATTTAATCTTTAAATATATCACTAATCAATATTAATTTTTTTCATAGTAACATTTATAAAAGAAAAAAGCAATGTCAAATAAAAAAGAGAATTTTTAAGTTTTAATTCTCAAAAATTCTCTTAATTATATCAATAAAATTTTATTGTGATACTTTTACTTCAAAGCCTTTTAGATATGCTCTGAAATCTTTATTATACATAGATTCTATTTTTGTTCCAGGAAGTCTGTAAGAACCAGGAGTTACTGCAATTAAGTTAATTTCAATTTCTTTATCTTCTCCAGCATATAGAGGGAAGAAGTAAGCCACTCTGTCATCTCTCATATCTGTATAAGAGCTATTGTCAGCTATATTCATTTCTCCACCATATTCAGCATTGTCAATGTCAGCTGTATTCATTGGCACTACTTGAGGCTCATCATTTTGTGGTGCTCTAGCTTGACTATTATCAAATTCCCAACCACTAGGTAAAATTTGTAATAAAGAAATATCATCTAAATTATTGTTATCTACTTTAGAAGAGATTATCATTCTAAATCTAGTTCCTGCTTTTAGATTTTTAACATCTATTTCTTTTCCAGACATATCAACAAATCTTCTAGAGATAGTGATATTTTTACTTTCATCTTTTTCTTCATATTTAACTGGTTTTCCTTTAACAAAAGAGTTTACATATAATTTACTAGATGAAGTATTTTTTATAACTATCTTCTTAGCATTTTCTTTTATACCTAAATTTTTAAGAGTATATTCTCCATCTTTAAGCTCTAAGTTTTGTTCTTTTCCATCAACTATAAGTTTGAAAGATAAATTTTTCTTTTCAGGACTAACTTTTTCACCTTCTGCTAAAGCTTGTACTATATGTGCTTTTTCAAAAGTAGTTAACCATTCATCACTCTTGGCTGTTCCAAGAACTGAACTATAAAGACTAGGTTCAGGACTACCATAAATTTCAGTATAGTATCTTAAGATTTTAGCATTTTGGTCTGCATAATAAATTCCATCTTTTGTTTCAGCTTTTTTAGGAAGTTTTTCTGCTTCTTTTCTTGCAAAATCTTTTTCACCTATCTTAGCATAAGCTCCTAATAATGTCCATTTATCTACAAGACTAGCATCTTTATAGTATCTATCAAAGAATATATTCATTTCAGATACATTTGGATCATTTAATGAAGCTAGTAAGTATAGAACATCTGCTTTAGGTATATCTACTCTCATAGCTATTGAATTTAGATAAGACTGAGCATTTTCAAACATAGCTTCAGGTATATAGTATCCTCTTTCTTTAGCTTCTATTAAGAATTCTATTGCATAGATAGTTGACATACTTTCTTCTTGTGAACCTGGCCAATAAGCAAAGGCTCCATTTCTTAATTGATAATTGTTATTCAATTTAGCAATTATAGCATTAATTTCATTTTTAGCATCATTCTTTTCAACTAAATCAGTAGTTAATTTATCAATATATAACATTGATAAACCTTTTGAAGATATTTGTTCCAAACAAATATATGGATAATCCATCAATGATTTAATTAGTTTTTCAATTCCTAATTTTTGATAACTAGAAAGACTTATATTAGATTTAATACTTCCATTGATAAAATCTTTGTATTCATCCATTGATAAAGTAAATTCTTGATTAGGTTCTAAAACAACAGATTTTTCAATATATTGATAAGGATAATTTGTATCAACATTTAAATCTATACTATCTTTAAAACTATATTTACTTGATTTGAAATCTATATCTATCTTAGTTGTTCCAACTGTGTCTGGAGCATCTAATTCAAATAATAATTTTTCATTTTGCCCATCTTTAACATTAACTTTTTTACTGTATGTTTTTCCATTATAAGTTAAAGTTACTTCTGAATCTCCAATAGATTTTTCTATAGGGAATAAAGTTACAGGTACAGTAAACTTATCTCCCACTTTTAAAACTCTTGGTGCAGAACTATCAACTATGACAGGAGCTTTTACTGAAATTGATTTTTCAGCACTTCCATAACTTTCATCAGAAACAGCAACAACAAATACTCTCATTTGTCCAAAGAAATTAGGAACTTTTATATTCAGCTCAGCATTACCGTTTTCATCACTTTCAGCAACACCTCTAAATATAGTTAGATTCTTAAATCTTTGAGCTTCCCCTTGTAATTGAAGTTCATCTTTTTGATCGCTAGCAACCTTTGCTCTATCTGTTGCCTCGGCTACTGCAAATTCTTCATAATCTCCTCCACCTGTTTTTAGTCTGTTAGCAACTTTATCAGAATATTTTTCTATGATATTAGAGAAGTTATCAAAGTTTTGTACCAACTTAGCTCTCTTTTCATAGAAGAATTTGTATGGATCAGGTTTTTTATAGTCAGTTTTTCTTAAAACACCTTCATCAACAAGGAAAACTTCATAGTACATTTTTTTCTTTTCTTTATTAGAAAGTTTAATGTTTAAATCACCTGCTGGTAGAACTTCTGTTTTAGTGTCAATATCAATAGTAAGCATCTTAGATTTATCTTCAACCATTAATGGAAGAGAAGCATAAAGTCTAAGTGGTCTGTCATTTTGTTTGTCAACATATTTTTGGAAAACTGATATATTAACGTAAGCATTAGGGAAGAAATCTTTTTCAATAACTATTGTTTCTTCATTTTCAGTTGAAGTTAAAGTTTTCCAATATTCTTTTATAATTTTTCCATCTTTTTCTATAGTTACTAGAGCTTTTGAACCTATAGAACCAGTGTATTTTATCTTAGCAATATCGCCTATGTCATATTTTTCTTTATCAGTTGAAGCCTTTAAGTTTTCAATTGTTCCAGTTTTCTTATCTCCATAGTGATAGTTATATACGAAAACTCCTGAACTATGACCTGTTTCTTCGTCTTCAATTTCAATAAAGTTTACTCCATCAGCAAGACTAGAAACTTTTAGAATTTCAGCATCAGAAGCAGAAGTAATTTCTCCTTCTTCTAATAGAGTTGTTTCCATATTTTCTTTAAATGACTTTTCATCATCTTCATAGTAGTCATACCACCAGTTATTTTGCTTGTTATACACTCTGTATTTTAATTTTTTACCAGCAACTGGGCTATCTGTTTTTTCATTTAATAAGATATATTTAACACTAGCTTCATTTCCATTTTGATCTAGTTTTTGTACTCCAACAGAATTTTCTCTATTGATAATTGTAAATACTTTATTTTCAGTGCTATATCTTCCACTAGCATCTTGAACATTTACAGTTGTACTTAAATATAGGTTTTTATTTTGCATTGCTTGAGGCATTTCTAATTGTAACTCAAGCTCTCCACTATCATCTGTCTTTGTTTCTGCAAAATTTCTAAATTGATATTTATAATTTGACGGGTTAACAAAAACAAAGTTTTTATATTTTTTAGATCTTGGTTCTCTTTCTATAACATTATAATCAAAGTTTACATTTGAATCTTTATCTACTTTAGCTCCACTTAAGTATTTAAAGTCAAATTTGAATTTCATTACTCCATCTTTTATATCAGCTTTAGAGTAAATTTTGTCTTCATCAGCTTCAATAGCTATGGCATTTGCAACTTTAGATTCTATAAATACTTTTTGTGTAACTTCTTTTCCACCAAACTTAATAGTTAAAGTCCAAGCACCATTTAAATCATTTACATCAGTCTTAATCTTAAATGTGTAGAAACCATTTTTTGATTCTTTAACTACTTCATTATTTATTTTATTTGAACCATCTGGAGCAGTAAATGAGTATTCAAATGGATGTTCATCATTTATTTTTTCTTTACTTCTAGCAATTAAAGAAACATTGATTTCATCTCCAGGTCTATAGTAACCTTTATCTGTATAAGTATAAAGTTTTAAATCAGAACCTTCTAATGAACCACCAATATCAAAGTCAGCATAGTTTATTTTGCTATCATTTAAGTAAAGTACATTAAATTCATTTCCTGATTTTACTAAAACATAGTAAACATTTTCTAAATTAACTCTTGATCTGTACTCACCATTAGAGTTAGTTGTACCTTCTTCAAGAGTTTGGTTCTTAGAGTTTATAAATTCAAGTTTTGCATTTCCTATTGGATTTAAAGTATTAAGATTTAATAATTTTATATCTAATTTAGAGTCGTTAGAGTTAGCAACTATACCTATATCAGAAAGTATAATTGTCTTTGTTGCTTTAGCATAAATTGGTTGTTCTTCATAACCAAAGCTAAAAGGTTCTCCATATTTTGCAATATCATAGTCTATACTTTCTTCACCAACAGATGTTAACTTAACATAATAAATACCTTTAGTATCTATTACTCCATTTAGATCTATACTATTTTTTACAACCTCATCTTCTTTACTTTCAATTTCATATTCTTTTGAGAAAACAACATCACCTATATCTTCTTTTGCACTCCATTCTAAAGAATATTCATTTGAACTTAATTTTAAATATTGAGTTATATTATTAGTGTATATTTTAACAATTTCTAATTTTACTTTTTTGATATTAACTGAATTAAAGTTAATTTTCTTATTATTTACAGAAGGTAAAACATTTCCATAATCTGCAAATGCTAAAGCAGGTTGTTTTTTACCAACATATAAATTATATCTCATATAATCTTCATTTAATTCGTTACCAGAAACAGATTTTATTCCCTTAGAAACCTTTACAGAATAAGGAACTTCTTTTTGGAAATCTCCCTTTATGATAATTTTTCTACCAAAAGGCATGATGTTTATATCTCCATCTAGTCCTTCCACTTCAATCAGTTTGTTAAATTCTTGATTTTTATCAATTTCATCAGAAAACATTATAACTAAGTCTCCAGATATATTGAAACCAGCATTATTAACATAAAGCATATCTTGGTAGTCATAGTTTTGCTCTTGTTCAGTTTGCCCTTGCTCAGTCTGTGCTTTCTCTTTATCATTTTGACAAGCCACTAGAGCTATCATCAATAAAGATAAGGCAAAAAATAGTTTTAGAAATTTTTTCATTTTTTCTCCTCCATATTATAAGCATTAATTCTTTCTAAAAACTTCTCTCCATAATTTGTAAATTTTTGATTACCTATCCCCTTAATTTTTAACATCTCCCACCTATTTGTTGGTTTTTTCTCAGCCATCTCTATAAGAGTCATATCAGAAAAAATTATATAGGGAGCAATGTTTTCTTTTTTTGAGATCTCCTTTCTAAGTGAATTTAATTCTTTAAATAAAGTATTTTCATAATAATCAAAATCGATTTTTTCATTTTCTTTTCTTATTATTTTTATATCATCATTTAAAATATCTTTATACTTTTTACCTAATTTTAAAACAGGAAAACTCCCTGCACTTTGTATCAGATATTTTTCAGAAATCATATAGTTTATAAATGATTCTATCCATTCTTGTTTATCTTCTCTCATTATGCCAAAGGTAGAGATTTTATCAAGTCCCTTATTCAGCATTTTGGTATCGGCTTTTCCCATTAACATATTAGCTAGAGTGGATATACCTAAACTTTCCTTTGTTCTTCCAACTGCTGAAATAATTTTCTTTGCTTCAAGTGAAAAATCTTTGATATTTTTTTCTTTTTTGCAGTTTTCACAAAAACCGCAATAGTTTCTAATCATTTTTTCACCAAAATATTTTAAAATAAATTCTCTATAACAAGTTTTTAATTCAGCATACTCTATCATTTTATTAAAACTTTTTAATTTTTTGTTGAGATAGTCTTTATCTTTTCTACCTTCAGATTCTTTTTCCATCAAAAACCTTTGTATATCTCTATCTTTCTCATTATATATGAGGATAGCTTCAGATTTACCACCATCTCTTCCTGCTCTTCCTGCTTCTTGATAGTAACTTTCCAAATCAGCAGGAATATTAGCATGTATTACATATCTTATGTTAGATTTATTTATACCCATACCAAAGGCATTGGTTGCTACCATTATTTCAACATCATCATTTAAGAATAAATTTTGATTTTTTTCTCTTTCTTCCTTAGACATTCCACCATGATACTTAGTGACACTTCTATCAAAACTCACAAGATAACTATAGATATCATCTACATTTTTTCTAGTAGAACAATAAATTATTCCTGATTTACCGTTATGTTTTCTTAAATAATCTATGATAAAAGGTTTTGAGTCTATATCTAAGTCTTTATCAAGCCCTGTGTTATCAATCACTTTAAAATAAATATTATCTCTATTAAAGTTATCAACAAAAACAAAAGGATTGTCAATTTTTAATTTTTCTATGATATCTACCTTTATTTTAGGTGTAGCTGTGGCAGTAAAGGCTAAAGTTTGAATTTTTACTCCATCAGTGATGTATCTGATAAAATCTGCGATTCTCAAATAACTTTTTCTAAAATTTTCACCCCATTGGGATACACAATGGGCTTCATCAACAACTACCATTGCGATTTTTATAGTTTTTATAAAGTTTAAAAAAGCTCTATTTTCTAGTCTCTCAGGTGAAATATACAATAATTTTGTCTGTCCTTTTTTTATGTTAAAAAGAATTTTATTGTATTCATCACTAGTTAAAGTTGAGTTTATATAACTTGCCTCTATTCCAATTAATTTTAGACTGTCAACTTGGTCTTTCATCAAGGATATAAGAGGTGAAATAACTATTGTTAGTCCTTTAAACACTAAAGCAGGGACTTGATAGCATATAGATTTCCCCGCCCCCGTTGTCATTATTCCTAAAACATTTCTTTTTTGTAAAATAGCATCTATTATTTTTTCTTGTCCTTCTCTGAAATTGTCGTAACCATAATATTCTTTTAAAATTCTGAGTGCTTCTGCTTTCAATTTTAATCCCACCAAAAATACCATTGTATATTTTTATATAAACCATCTGCTAATGCTTCAAATGTTCCACAACATTGGTCAATTAAGTCATAACAAAAAGCATAATGTTCTA
>ERZ773031.1635-NODE-1635-length-11052-cov-2.313722_pt1 | contig 11052 bp, 6 predicted proteins | sample MGYA00511666_ERZ773031 | MGnify/ENA primary metagenome ERZ773031 (study PRJEB29015, sample SAMEA2738135) | human oral metagenome | biome: human oral; feature: human-associated habitat; material: saliva | place: China | collected 2250 ...
GATATGGCCGGTCTTAGTGATAGAGGAAATTTTGTAACTGTCATGTTTAGAGACTATAGTAACACAGAAAAGATGGATAGATATTATGCGAATGCAGCAAGTGTTGAAATAAATGGAGAAGAATTTCCTATAGACCAGTTTAAGTTTACAAGTGAACCAAGATATTCTTATGGTGATTGGACTAGTAAAGAAGCTAACTATGAAAAACACAAAGAAGCCTTATATAAGTATGATACAGAGGGTCGTAAGTATAAACTTGTAATCAAGTTAAAAGATGGAAAAAGAGGAATATATCTATCTCCAGACTATAAGGCAGCCCAGGAGGCAGGGGAAATACCAGCTGATAAAAAGCCTGCAAAACCTGTAGAAGATGAAAAACCAGTAAAGCCACCATCAAATGACAATATACCTGGTGGATCAAAAGAGGATACTGATACTAATGGATATGATAAAAAGAGAACTAGGTACACTAAAAACGCCAAAGAGAGAAGTTTAGATACCTCAGTATACGGAATCAGGTCCTATGAAAGTGATGCTGACAAGGGTGTAGTTGTAGATATGTTTGCAGTATCAATGGATACGGATACATATGATTACAAACTAAAGGTATTCAGTAGAATTACGTCTATTTCAGTAGATGGCAAGACTATTGAAAACAAGGGGGATATTAAACAGATAGACGAGGAAGTCGATAAGTATAGTAGCTGGAACCTTAAATTTGATCAGAGGTTTAGTCTAAGTAAGCAGAAGCATCACGAAGCTGAAAATAGGGTTTTAAGAAACTTTATTATAAAGGATAAGGACCTATATGAAGCCTTCAAGAAGGCTGAAGCAAAAAATGAAAATCATAGGTTTGCTATAAAGTTTGTCGATGGATCTACATTGAAATATGAAACTGGAGACAAGAAACCTGAAGGCATGACATGGGCAGCTTTCTATAAGGATGCAATAAAGAATGTTTCCAGAAAGTCCCAGTCTATAGTAATAAACCTAAAGGGTTATGAAGAAAAGTCTGATGATGAGCTTCAGGAACATAGGGACCTTGTATATGGACTTGCACCACATATCAAGCAGGTTATCATAAATGGATATACAGTACAGGATGACAAGTTTCTTAAGAACTCGGGTGGTAATGACTTTATGAACATACCAAATGGTGACCAGGACCCAATCATCAAGAATTGGAACAGCGACCTAGGTGCCAACAACAAGGTGGAATTTTTCCTAGATGACAATTCAACTATAAGTTGGTCAGACAAGGTAAAGGAAGAAGTAGATACGGAGTTGCCACAGGAAGAGGCAAAGGAGTTAGAAGGCCTTAAGAAGATAGATATAGCCGACCTAGAAAAGGCGCCAGATGGCAAGTATACAATAGGCTTTGAAGCTAAGTATGCTGATGGTAGAAAGGGTACATCTATGCTACAGGGCTTCTTTGATAGGAATGTAGAGGTAGAAAAGCGTGGTAATAAACTTACAGCTAGGTTCTTAAACTTGTTCTTTGCAGATGGACTTTTGGACTTTAGGATTAAAAATACAGACAACACTTGGCCTGAAGAATCTAAGAAGGACTTCGTAGACCCAGTTACAAAGACTCAGGCCTATTTCACAATGGATTTGAAGGATCTTACAAAGGCTCGTGAAGGAGCAGTTCTGGTTAGTTATATGGGTGGTAAGCTTGAGTATAAGGGTATGATGGATACCAAGTATACAAAGGTTAAGATTGTATTTAAGAAGGATGCATATGAAGGATGGAAGGGATTCCATGAGACATATGACCTCGAACAAAAGCGTAAATTGAGTCCTGAAATCCTTAAAAAGAGGCTTACATTCTCTGGTTTAGACAGGGACAACAATGGTGAAATAAGCAGTGAAGAACTGCAAAAGGCTCCGGCAGTAGTTGACCTTACTTGGAGGGGGGCACCTTTAGAGCGTCAGTTTAACACCATTTATGATATTAGTTCACTAAAGGACTTGGGCCCAAATGTAAAGGTGATTAAGCTATCATCAAACTCATTAAAGAGCCTGCCAGCTGGAGTATTCGATAAGGCTGTAAACCTTGAGGAGATATACTTAAATGGTAATAAAATTTCAGAAATACATAAGGATATATTCAAGAACAACAAGAAGTTAAAAAAGGTGTCACTTGCCTCTAACCCAATTGCTATCTTGGATAAGGATTTATTTGCAAATAATCCTGAAATAACTGATATAGACCTTGGAAATACAATGATAAGTGAAGTGAAAGAGGGTACTTTTGACAATCTTGCCAAGTTAAAAAACTTAGACCTAAGTGCAAATGATCTATCAATATTGAGCGATGGCCTATTTAAGAATAATAGAGACCTAAGGTCTTTATCAATAACAGACAACGCCCTTGTAAAGCTACCTACTAGCATAGGTGGTGCTAGTAATTTACAGAGGTTGGGACTAGGAAACAATAGGTTGGCTTCACTTCCAGCCTATGTGGGTGAATTTACTAACCTAAAGCACCTAGACTTAAAATTCAATAATATATCTAGCATTAGTGAAGATATATGGAAAAATCTAGCCAAGAGGGAAGGTTTGAAAATAGACTTAACACACAACAACCTTACAAGTCTACCTAGGCTGGATGATGTTAAATTCGACTCTTTGAACATAGCTAGTAACCTACTTCCAGCAGAAATGCCAGCTGCTTATGAGGGTCTAAAGATAAACAAGAGCCAGCAGGGTGGATATTATGCCCAAAGAAGCCCAGTGGACTATAATTTAAGTGCCAAAAATGGCAAGGTTGAGTTTAGTGATAAGGGTGATATAAATATCCTTGACCTATTAAACTGGAATGAGGCTGTCACTTTCGAGAATAAGAAGATATTTAAGAAGGATGAGTACAAGGACTACTCTGACAAACTATTGAAGAAAAATGGTGGAAAGTACGATGATATAGCAGGTAAAATAAGACAGGCTAGGGACTTTAAGATAGTTACTAGGGTAGAGAGAGTCTATGATGATGGGTCTACAAAGACTATTTACGAAAAAGAAGACTTGAACAAGCTAGCTGACCCTAAGGAAACTGCAAGCGATAAGAGGATGGAAAATGGCAGCCTATATAGGCTTACTCAACAGCTTTATACCCTGGTAGTAGGAGAATGGGTAAAGAACTATGAAGTTAGCAAGGAAGCAAGGGCTACAGTAGATGCAAACTCAAAGACTGAAACAGGCTCAAGCGAAAGCACAAGTGATAAAAAGCTAATGAAGTATACACTGCCTGTTAATTTAGTTAAGTATGACAACCGTTCAGAAAACTCTATGGGTGCAGATGCTATGGACAAGACTGTAGAGGTAGAAGAAACTAGCCAGGGCATAAAACTTACCTTAAATTTCCATTCTATGGAATACGTACTTGCAGGCAAGAAGAGAATTGGTCACCTATATAGGATGGGTGTATATGATACAGTAGATGAAGCGACTGGAAATGACTATGTACCTGCCAAGGTTCTTTCAAAATATGAAGATGCCGGTAGTGAATTCCCAGGCAAGGTTTCTTTCACTAGGACTAAGAGGGGCGAAAAGGAAATAGCTGTTAGAGTTTGGGTTGATGCTATGGATGCAATTGCTAAAGAAACTGGGAATGCTAACCAGGATGCCAGCCAGCCGGCTATATTGAGTATAGATTGGTCAAAAGCACCAAAGGAATCTATAATTGGTAAGGATACTGATAAAAAGACAGATAGTGAAGATAAAAACAATGATACAGCAGCTAGCAAGGCCCTATTAAAGAATAGTATTAAGATGGCTGAAAAGATGCTAAAGACAGGCCTTGTAGAGGGTAGAAGTAAAGAAATCCTAGAAAAGGCTCTTGAGAATGCCAAGGCTATCTATAATGCAGAAAAGAAGGGATCTTATGAATCTGCCAACGATATAATCATGTTTGCTATGGACAATATCAAGAAGGAGTCTGGAAATAGGGAATCGACAGACAAGCCTAAAGATATCGCCAACATTAAGGACCTAGACAAGGATATAGCAGAAAAAGAAAATAAGAATGGTGCTAAGCTATATTCAGTACCAGTAATATTATGGCATGCAACTGACTCAAAGGAATCAATGGGTAATGGTGCCATAGTAAAGGCTGCCATAGTAAGCGAAAAAGATGGTAAGTACACATATTATGTAGACTTTAATGGAATGCCATTCTTTGGTATGTATGGCCACCTTTGGGACCTAAGTGTATATGAAAATGGATTAGGAACAGCTAAGAGTCCTGCTAAGGTTGAAAAGACAAAGATGGATAAGGACTTAACTGGTCAGATGAGGGAATTCCCAGCAAGGTTCTCATTCACAAGAAATACAAAAGAAAAAGAAATTTTTGCAGAAGTTGCTGTTGATGCAATGGATTCAATGAAGAATAATGCCGAAAGCTATGATAAGATTGTAAAGGGTAGTGGAAAGCAAAATGCCAAGTTTATCTTTGACTGGTCTGCAGCTAGGCAGTACAAGGAAGGTGAACAAGAGGCGACAAATAATAGTGGTGGAAGGCTAGCAGGTTCTGATAGGTATGAAACTTCAACTAAGATAAGTCAGAAGTACTTTGATAAGGCAGATACAGTTGTCCTAGCCAGTGGTAAGAACACAGTAGATGCCCTTGTATCAGCTTCATATGCAGATGCCAAGAAGTCCCCAATCCTATTATCTAAGGTAAGTGATGTACCAGCAAGTGTAAAAGCTGAAATCCTAAGGCTAGGTGCCAAGAATGTAGTAATTGTAGGAGGAAATGCCTCAATTAGTGTCCAGGCTGAAAATGAACTAAAGGCTATGGGAATAAGTACTAGGAGGATAGCAGGATCTAGTAGGTATGAAACATCAGCGATACTAGCCCAGGAAGTAAAGAACTTAACTGGTTCAGACAAGTTAATCCTAATAACAGGCCAGGATAAGAAGGAAGCTGATGCCTTGACAGTATCAAGTATAGCTACTAAGTCTGGTATACCGGTAATGATGACAAAGGCTAATGAGCTTGATTCTAATGCCAAAGCAAAGATTAACTCTTGGAATCCAAGTCAGGTAATAGTAGTTGGTGGTAAGTCAACTATATCTGATGGAGTAATGGACCAGATAAGTGCCAAGTCTAAGACAAGGATAGCTGGTGCCACAAGATTTGAGACAGCTGCTATGATTGCTAATGAAGCATATCCAAGTGGTAAGCATTTATTTGTAACAAATGGCTATAAGGCTGTAGATGCATTAGCAGCAGGAGCTGTAACAAGAAGGGCTAAGTCACCAATAGTATTGGTGGGAAGCAATAGTTCCACAAATGAGATAAAGAAGCTAGCATCGGGCAAGGCAATAACAACCCTAGGTGGTACTAGTACAGTTAGTGACAAGGTTATTGAGGAGTTTAAGTAAGAAGCTTACCAATATTTTAAGTGATATGAATGTAGAAAAATCTAATCATGTTTAATAAGGAATGACCAAGGTCAGGCCTTACTAAAAGCCGTCTTATTATCAGTAATGATAATGAGATGGCTTTTTTGAATACTTCTTGACATAAAAGGAGTAGAGTTGTATCATTAAGTTAGCAGATGTTTTTTAAAAGTAAATCATTAAATAATCAATATGTAATCTTTTATAAATATAATCCATATAATATGAGGTGATGTAAAGTATGCTAAAAAATGTATATATCCAGGTTTCTTTAAACTTTATAAGGAAGCATATACTTATATACCTACTAGTTTTAATAGCTATCCTAGTATCAGTATATGCTGTCTTTGTTCCATTTGTAACGGCTAAGAGCCAGTCTATCAACTATAAGAAAGTTGTGGAAAAGGTTTATCCAGATTATCCTGCCACATCATATTATACAAGCGATAGGGAGGCCAAACTAATTGAAGAAAATAAGGCTGTGTCAAAATCTATCAAGTATAAAAACTACGGAGTCTTTACCAGTCAGAAATCTAGACTTGAGTATGAATTAAGAGGCTATACAAGAGAGGCTCTTGAAGCCGACCAATATGTACTAGCAAGTGGGCGTTTACCTAGAGAGAATGGTGAAATGCTATTAGATAGGTCCTACCTAAGTCAAGAAGGGGGTCCTAGTCTGGGGGATTTCATTTTAGGCATCAATAATCTAGAATATGAGCTAGGAAACAAGCATGAAATATATTCTGCAACTAAAAAATATAAGATAGTAGGCCTTATAGAAAAAAATAAGGAATATACTAGGGCTATCAGCAAAATTAAGACGAAAAACAGGGTAAGGGTCAATCCAATCTTATGGATATATAATACTGACAAGTACCCAGACCAGAGCCTTAGCTATACAGTTCTAATTAAATTTAAGGATGGTATGAATAACCTATATGGAAATTGTGTAAAGCTGGGAATTGATGTAGCCGATGATCCACAAAAGGTAATACAAAACTTTGAGCTCTCAAGGTTAAATGAATCTATTAGCTATGTGACCAGGAGCAATGACGACAAGACTTTAATTTTTGTGGCAGTCCTCTTTATAGCCAGCCTATTTAAGCTATTGAATGATATTAGACTTAGAAATATGGGACTATTGAAAATACTGGGGGCCAAAAGCAAGGATGTATTTAAAATGCTAATAGGAGAGAGTTTGCTATTAGGTTTACTTGGATTAGTCCTAGGTCTATGCATAAGCTATGTCCAGACCTATAGGTATATAGGGGCTAGTAATGTTACAGATTCAGCAATAGACGTTATGCTAGACAACTACAGGGTTTACTTTAATGCAGGAGATATATTGCTAGTGATTACTGTTATATTTGCCCCAATTCTGGTCAACATAATATATTTAATAATTAAGTACAATAAGACAGAGGGTCTTGACCTACTTAACGAGGATAGGAAGACTAGGGCGAAAAATATTAATTTAGAAAAAATAAGGATTAGGAATATAGTATCAAAAATAGCTATAATAGGTTTTTTAAATAATCTTTATAACTATCTACTGCCAATCCTTATAATTGTAATTATGGTCAGTAGTATAATTAATGTTCTAGGCGTTGAAAAAACTATGGCAGAAAATGATTCTGCTTATGATGTGAGTGAAGCAAGCTATCTAGGAAGGAATTTCCTCGTTAAAAAGAATTCTAGCTTTTCCATAGATAATGGAATTGATTCTAAAGACCTAGTGGACATAAACAAGTACAAGAACTTTACACAAAATATGGAGCTATATGGTTATTTAGTTGAAGATACAAGCCAAGTAAATAATTCTGTACTAGAGAGTAAGGGGATTTCATCTGGTACGGGTAAATATGAATTTGATTGTATTATCACAGGTATAGATTCTCTTAGACAAGAGGAACTTAAAGACAAGGGCATACTTTCTAACGAGGATATTAAGATTATGGGCCAAGAGAACCAAGCCTATGCTGTGACAAATAACTTCTATTATGATGGTCAAACAAACAAGTACCAAAAGTTTTTGAAAAGCCTAAAAGATGGTCAGATCGTATATATAAAGCTACCGTGTATAAAGGATGGTCTACAGACTTATAAGCTTTTACCTGTGAAGCTTATACCAAATAAGAAACCTAAGGCTACTATAGAGGAGAGGACTGCTAGTAATTCTTCCACAGTAGAGATAATGTTTGATCTAAATAGGCTAAAGAGCCTGACTAATACAAGCACAGTTAGTGCTATTAGGTTTGATGTCACATCAAGTGAAGAGGCAAATCTAGTTAAGTCTAGATTATCATCAAGGTTTGAGGTCAAGGACAGGGACAGAGAAAGACTAAATAAAAAGGAGCTTAGAGATAAGATATACTTTGATAAAATCAAATTTAGGCTAAGTTTCTATTCAATACTCCTATTATTCTCCTTAGTATTTACTATAAGGATAATAACAGACAAGAAGACAAGAGATGTTGGTGTATTGAGGATGCTAGGAGCTGACAAAAGGTTAATAAATAAGACCCTATTTGTCGAAAATATGATATTTGTAGTGATTAGTCTGGTGATTGGAGTGTCAATAGGCCTATATAGGGTCTATAAGTACTACAAGATTACACGTGACCTAGACCTATATTATAAGGGAATAGCGCATGTAGAGTTTCATCCACCATATGCTACTATAATTGTTTTAATAGTATTAGTATTTATAATATCAATGCTAATGCAGATGTACTCAAATAAAAGGCTTGTATCAAAGAATATAAGGCTTGATACAAGAAGTGAATAGTAAAATTTATTTTATGAAAGGTTGAGAATATGAAATCCTTAAAAATTGACAACGTGAAAAAATACTATGGAAAAAAGGAAAGTCTAGTGAAGGCAGTTGATGGTATAAGCCTAGAAATTGAAAATGGAAAATTCACTGCCATAATAGGAACTAGTGGTTCGGGAAAAAGTACCCTGCTTCATTGTATGGCTGGCCTAGACAAGCCAACTGAGGGAAGCGTATTTCTTGACCAAAGGGATATATACGCCTTAAATGATGATGAGTTGTCAAAAATTAGGAGACAAGAATTTGGATTTATATTCCAAAGCTTTAACCTAATACCAGTCCTTAATGTTTATGATAATATAATCCTACCAATCCAGCTAGATGGAAAGAAGGAAGACAAGGAATATATTATGGCTATAGTAAAAAAGGTTGGGCTAGAAGACCAGCTAAAGAAGTTCCCTAATGAATTATCGGGTGGCCAGCAGCAAAGGGTGGCAATTGCAAGGGCCCTATCCAACAAGCCTGCTATAATATTCGCAGACGAGCCTACAGGCAACCTTGATAGTAAGACTACTGAAGAGGTAATGAGTCTGCTTAGGTCTACTGTAAAAGACCTAAACCAGACCCTACTTATGATAACTCATGATGAAAATATAGCAAGGCAGGCAGATAGACTTATTACTATAAGTGATGGTAAAATAATAAGTGATGAAATAAATGTATAATTCTAGAAAGCCTCAAGAGGAACTAATCAAGCTTAAAAATAAGGAGAATACCATGGAATTTATTATTGCAGAGGAGGGTCTACCAATAAATACAGGATATCAAGGGGCAAGTATTGCCTACTATGGTAGCGAAATAGAGCTTAGCTATGAAACAGTACCACCTCATGGGGACGAAATATTTTCTGCAAGTCTACCATTATTGGGTATTAAACTTCCATTTTGGATGTATGGGAGGAATCTTATATTTTTAGATGCCTACTATTTGCTTGCAGAAACAGTAAAGACTGGTAGCTGGAATCCTATTACAAGTATGCTTATCAATATTCATACGGGTGAATACGCTAGCTTGGGAGATTGGTATAATAGTATATTGGTTAAGGACGAGGGAATCGAACTAGTAAATACTTTTGATAGGAAGTCTATGGTCCTAAAAGATATTAATGATCTTGACTGGATATAGTAATAATAAAGTTATTGCATAGGGGGAATAAGCAATGTCTGATTCAACTAAAAAAATCAAGCAAGATATTGAATCTGAAAGAGTGAGTCGTAGTAAGCTTGGCAGGGAAGATCTAGAGAAGCTATACCTTGATTTAGAAAAAGAGGATTTTCCTTCAGATAAGAGGATTAAATTTATAGGCGATTTGGCTGGAAGTGATGAGATAGGATACCACTACGAACTTATTTGTGAAGATTGGGATAGGGGATCAAACCTAAATTTCGAGATGGGCTTTGAAAAACATGATAGACAAGGAATTGACCTACTGGGTCGTCATATGATAAGTGATAAAGATGCCTTATCTAGGGCATGGTCTGCAACGAGCCTTATGCAAATGCTATACAATGGGGTAGATCAAGAAGAACTACAAGAAAAAACTAAACCAGTCTTCGCAAAAAGTCTTGCAGCAGAAAAAGACATATATGCTTCTGGACTTATAATGTAAAGTGGTGTATAATAGTACAAATACCTAATTAATTAGTGTGTCTTATTTTTATATCTAAAAGGAGGAATATTATGATTTGGTCATTGATTCCTTCTATAATAGGTGCAGTAATTGTAGTAGCAGTGGTATCGTTTTTCTTTGGTAAAAAGGAATAAGTGCTATTTAGTTGCTATAGTTAGGTATGGTTGATAAATAAGCTTATGTAATATTGGAAGATTAATAGAATACCAATTACATTGAAAGCAAGTAGAAAATCAACTTATAATAAAATAATAAAGGAGATGTTATTATGACAACAGAAGAAAAGATCAATAAAGCAAAAGGTGCAGTAAAAGAAGGCCTAGGAAAACTAGTAGGTGATAAACACCTGGAAAAAGAGGGTGCTACAGAGAAAGCAGCTGCAAAACTTAAGGATGTTGTAGAAGATGTTAAGGATGTTGTAGAAGATGTTAAGGGTGCTGTAGAGGGTACAATTGATGGTATCAAAAATGTTGTAAACAAAGAAAAATAATAGACGTAAAAACTAAGTGATTAAGCATTAATCAAGGAGGAGTTTATGTTTGAACAAGTAAAATTGGATTACAATTATTATGATCTGGAGCCCTATATTGATACCCTAACAATGGAAACTCATTATGGAAAGCATCATGCATCATATACTAAAAATTTTAATGAAGCAGTGGAAAAGGCTGGACTCTTCGGTAAGACAGTTGAGGAGATACTTTCCACACTTAACAACATACCTGATGTAGATTTAAGAACTTCTTTACAGAATAATGGCGGTGGTTATTATAACCATAACCTATATTTTTCTATTATGGGTCCTAAAAAGGATACAAAAGCAAGTTCAATATTAGAAGAAGCGATTAAAAGAGATTTTGGTTCTTTTGAAAATTTGATAGAAACTTTGCAGAGCTTGGCTCTGGGACAGTTTGGGTCAGGATGGGCATTCCTTTCAGTGGATAAGAATGGAAAGCTATACGCTACTAAGTCTCCAAATCAGAATAATCCATTTATGGAAGAAGGGGCTCATACACCTATCTTATGTATAGATGTATGGGAGCATGCATATTATCTTCAATATAAGAATTTAAGAGGAGATTATATAAAGAATTTTTTAAGCATTTTGGATTGGGAAAAAGTAAGTGAAAATTATAAAAATGTAATTGACTCCAAATAGCATATATTTAATTTAAAATATTCTTAA
>ERZ773031.1639-NODE-1639-length-11035-cov-11.867760_pt1 | contig 11035 bp, 10 predicted proteins | sample MGYA00511666_ERZ773031 | MGnify/ENA primary metagenome ERZ773031 (study PRJEB29015, sample SAMEA2738135) | human oral metagenome | biome: human oral; feature: human-associated habitat; material: saliva | place: China | collected 2250 ...
GACGAGCCAACATTTCACCAGTACCATGAAGTGGAGTGTAGACAATCTTCATGTCGCGTCCGTATTCATTGATCAAGTCTTGGTTGATGTTAACGCCTTTCACTTCTTTCAAGTATTCAGCGTCGACGTTTTCACCGATAACTTCAATCAAGCCGTTAGCTTTGCTTTCTTCAAGGTCAGCCAATTGTACAGTGAAAGGATTTTCGATAGCACGGATGTAATCTGTCAATGCATCAGCATCTGCTGGAGGCATTTGTCCACCGTCTTCACCGTATACTTTGTATCCGTTAAATGGAGCTGGGTTGTGGCTAGCTGTTACCATGATCCCAGCAAATGTGTGGAGATGACGAACAGCAAATGACAATTCAGGTGTTGGACGAAGGCTTTCAAATACATAAGATTTGATGCCATGAGCAGCCAAAACTTGAGCTGATTCAAAAGCAAACTCAGGAGAGAAGTGACGGCTGTCGTAGGCGATCGCAACACCGCGTTTCTTCGCTTCCTCACCTTTTGAGTCGATTAATTGGGCCAACCCTTCAGTTGCTTGGCGAACAACATAGATATTAATACGGTTGGTACCAGCACCGATTAATCCACGCATACCAGCTGTACCGAATTCTAGGTTGGTATAGAAGGCATCTTCTTTTGTTTTTTCATCCATTGCGACCAACTCATCACGAAGGTAAGCTGGTAATTCAGCAAAGTCGAGCCATTTTTGGTAGTTTTCTTGATAGGTCATGCAAGCGTCTCCTTTTTGCTTATAATTTAATCGCTTACATTATAGCAAATTTTTTCAGAAAATTCTAGCGATAATTGTAAATCTTTTCAAAAAAATAGGGTTAATTCACCATCAAAAAAAGCCAAGATAAATTAGTCTTGGCTTGAAAGGTTATTTTAATTTTTCAAGAGATGGAACGACTGCACTGGTAATGAGTACTGTCGCAATGACTTCGATGAGAGAGTTGGTAGATACAATCAAGGCTAGGAAATGTTGAATCCCCCCTCCAAAACTGTTACCAAAGAAGAAGTAAATCCCACTTAGAACGAAAACAGTATTGGTCATAGAGCCGACAATTCCAGCGATCACAAGTCCTGTACGATTGCGAATCCAGTGATAAACGAAGTAAGGGGTTACCCCGATGAGAATCCGAGGGACTATGGCAATGATAAGGGAGTAGAGATTCCCGTGAGGGACAAAGGGACTAAAGAGATAGCTGGCTGGTGTTATAACCAGGGTATTCATAGTGAGGCTAAAGAGTCCCATGAGGAGTCCTAAGATAGCTCCAATCCGTGGACCGTATATGATAGAGGCGATCACGACAGGAATATGAACCAAGGTTGGTTGAATTCCTGATGGAACAAATTGCAGAATGAAGGACGTCACAAAGTGAATGGTGATCATCACCGCAAAAAAGATGGCAATTCGTGAAATAGAAGATGACTTTCTCATAAACAATTCTCCTTAACAGCTTCAACAATAGTTTCTATAGTCGCTAGAGCTCCAGAACCTTTGTCCCCGCAAGCAAGAATAGCATCACGAGGTTGGATAATCTGGTAACCATAGTCTTGTAAGAGTTTTAGATTTCGTTGGGTAGCGGGATGTTCTAGCATTTTTGTATTCATAGCAGGGGCCAGTAATTTTTTTGTCCTTTGAGGCAAGGCTAGAGCTGTGCTTGTGACCATATTATCTGCCAGTCCCATAGCCAATTTAGCAATGGTATTGGCACTGGCCGGCGCTACAAGAAAGAGGTCAGTTTCTTTCCCAATGTCGATGTGCTCGATCCGCTGTGGATCGTCTTCAATCATAACATCAAGCCCTACTTGATTTTTTGAAAGAACTTGCAAGGTTAAAGGGGTGATAAATTTTTGGGCTGAAGGAGTCATGAGGACCTTCACTTCAAAGCCCAATTTGGTTAGTTGGCTGGTAATATCAGCAGCTTTATAGGCGGAAATACTACCGGTAACCGCTAAAGTAATGTGTGTCATATGTTCCTTTTTATTTGATATAACGTAGGATAGCCGCTGCGATTTCTGTTTTCGTAGAAGCTTCTAAGACCTGATTATCTGTCACTAGATGGGCTTGATGCTGACCGTTCTGAATCTTGGTCAGATCATTGGCAACGATCATGCTGGCATGATTTTTAACCAGGCTTTCACGCGCTACCTGGATCAACTCTTCAGAAGAAACGTCGACTAATAGCTTAAAGCCGATCAGTTGAATAGCAGGGTTCCATTCTTTGACGAGCGAGATAATCTTGGGATTTTTCTTTAGAAAGAGTACTTGGTATTCTTCTTTGGAAGAGATTTTAGCTTCCTGATTTTCGCGATGGATAAAGCTATGAAGGTCTTGAGCTTTCTCAACTTCATCAAGGCCTGTCATGTAAACAGGTGTGTAGTCTGAAACAGCCATAGCGTGAATCAAAACCTGATGTTGAGGGACTTCCGTTTTCATTTGTGTGAGAAGTTCTTCGACATTCTTGACCAATAGAAGACGAAGGTGTGGGTGAGGATCGGGTTTAAGCGCAGTAGGCGTTGTGATCAAGGTCACCTGATATCCCTTTGCAAGAGCCGTTTCTGCAAGAATTTTCCCTAGGCTCCCGGTGGAATGATTGGTGATCGAACGAACACTATCAATGGCTTCGCTCGTTCCGCCTGATGTAATTAAAATATGCATATGCTTATTTTACACAAAAAAGATACGTAAGTAAAGTTCTGAAGCTATTAGGATTAGCTATGTGTAGCCATAAAATTTAGATAAAAAACGAACGTTCGATTCAAAAGGTGGAAAAATCATGTTATTTTCGCGAATTTTAGGTATAATAGATCTATCAAATATAAAGGAGTCCCTTATGAAAACAGATATCGAAATTGCTCAAAGCATTGAACTCCAACCGATTGTGGACGTTGTTAAGAAGATTGGTTTGGTTGACGATGATCTTGAATTGTATGGAAAATACAAGGCGAAATTGAGCTTTGATAAGATTCGTGAAGTTGAGAAAAATCCAGTAGGAAAACTTATCTTAGTCACTGCGATCAACCCAACTCCAGCTGGAGAAGGGAAATCAACCATTACCATTGGTCTAGCAGATGCTTTGAATAAAATCGGTAAAAAAACCATGATTGCCATTCGCGAACCTTCTTTAGGTCCGGTTATGGGGATTAAAGGTGGTGCTGCTGGTGGTGGCTATGCCCAAGTTCTACCGATGGAAGACATCAACCTTCATTTCACAGGGGATATGCATGCGATCACAACGGCTAATAATGCCCTCTCAGCATTGATTGATAATCATTTGCATCAAGGAAATGAGCTAGGAATTGACCAACGTCGGATTATCTGGAAACGGGTAGTGGACTTGAATGACCGCGCTCTTCGTCATGTTTCTGTTGGCCTTGGCGGTCCTTTAAATGGGATTCCGCGTGAAGACGGTTTTGATATTACCGTTGCTTCTGAGATCATGGCCATCCTTTGCTTGGCGACAGATATTGAAGATTTGAAACGTCGTTTGGCCAACATCGTGATTGGTTACCGTTATGACCGTAGTCCAGTCTATGTCCGTGATTTGGAAGTGGAAGGGGCTCTTGCCTTGATCCTTAAAGATGCGATCAAGCCAAACTTGGTTCAAACCATCTATTGTACACCTGCCTTTGTTCACGGTGGTCCATTTGCCAATATTGCTCATGGATGTAACTCTGTATTAGCAACGACGACAGCTCTTCATTTAGCTGATTATACGATTACAGAAGCTGGTTTTGGGGCTGACCTTGGCGCTGAAAAATTCCTTGATATTAAAACTCCAAACTTGCCAACATCACCAGATGCAGTCGTAATCGTAGCGACTCTCCGTGCTCTTAAGATGAACGGTGGAGTGACCAAGGATGCTTTGACTGAAGAAAATGTAGAGGCTGTTCGTGCTGGTTTTGCCAACTTGAAACGTCACGTTGAAAATATCCGTAAGTTTGGCATTCCTGCAGTGGTTGCCATCAATGAATTTATCACCGATACAGAAGCAGAAATTGCTGCTTTGAAAGAATTGTGTGCTGAAATTGATGTACCAGTTGAGCTTGCGAGTGTATGGGCGAATGGTGCGGACGGTGGAGTTGACCTTGCTGAAACCTTGGTTAAAACCATCGAAACAAGTCCAGCTAACTACACACGCTTGTATGATAACAACCTTTCTGTTGAAGAAAAAATTGAAAAGATTGTTACAGAAATTTACCGCGGTACGAAGGTGAATTTTGAGAAGAAAGCTAAGACACAAATTGCCCAAATCGTGAAAAATGGTTGGGATAAGTTGCCAATCTGTATGGCCAAAACACAATATAGCTTCTCTGATAATCCAAATGCCTTGGGAGCTCCTGAAAACTTTGAAATCACTATTCGTGAAGTGGTTCCAAAATTGGGAGCAGGCTTTATTGTCGCTTTGACGGGGGATGTGATGACCATGCCTGGTTTACCAAAACGTCCAGCTGCTTTAAATATGGATGTAGCTGCTGACGGAACAGCCATCGGTTTGTTCTAATAGCTAGATATCTAAAAACAACTTCTGTTCAAATGAGCAGAAGTTGTTTTGGTCTTGTTAATCAATCATTATTCAGTAAGGAGTTGGCACCTGATTTTTCGATAGATTATGATGAGCTGTAGGGTCATGGGAATCCAGATAAGGGGTTCGCAGAGAATGACCCCCATGTAGCCGGTGTGAGGAATAATCCACAGAACGAAGAAAATTTTTCCAAACAATTCAATAAAACTGGATGTGAGTGGGGTTAATTTTTTACCCATTCCCTGTAGGGCATTTCTCAGGATGATGAGACTCGCCAAAATAGGATAAAAGCAAGAGCTGATCTGTAGATAAAGACTGGCATTTGCAATGAGATCAGGATTTGTCGAGCCGGAAATAAAGCTGGTTAAAGACGGACTTGTGAAGAATAGAAGAGCAGCAACCAAGACAGACCAAACCCAAGAAAGAAGGTTGGCAATGGTAACGCCTTTTTTGATCCGCTGGAATTGCTCTGCGCCAAAATTCTGCGAGATAAAGGTTGTGATACTTGAGGCGATAGCTGTAATCGGTAAAACGGCAAAGGACATGATACGACGGGCTGCGACCTGTGCACTGATAATGGTTGTTCCAAGCTGATTAATAGCGGATTGGAGGATAACCGTTCCAATCGAAACGATGGAAGTCATGAGGCCCATGGCAAGGCCCTGACTTAGCAGATCCTGATAAAGCTCCTTGTCCCAAACAAAATCCTTGCGATGCGGGAGCAGAAAAGGGACCTTCTTACGAATATAGAGAAGACAAAGAAGGGCCGAAATACCCTGGGCAATAATGGTCGCAATTCCAGCGGATTGGACTCCGAGATGGAGTTGGGTAATAAAATATAGATCTAGAAGAATATTGAGAATGGCAGCGATAATCAGGAAGTAGAGTGCCGCTAAGCTATCGCCAACCGCTCTAAGAAGTCCAGCGCAAAGATTATAGGCAAAGGTTACAGCCACACCATTGACAATAGTGGAGATATAGAGATAAGACTGAGACACAATTGCTGATGGGGTCCCTAAAAATTGGAGCAGGGGATAAAGTCCGACAGCACCAATGAAGATCACGAAGAAACTGAGAATGCAACCAATAATAGCAGTTGCGGCGACTGATTTTCGTAATTGGTCTTCGTTTTTGGCTCCATAATTTCTCGCGATAATAATCCCCATCCCATTGCCAACACCGACAGCAAATCCAACGATCAAATCAAATATGGCAGAGGTTGCTCCAACGGCGGCCAAAGATTTTTGACCTAAAAAACGCCCTACAATCATGACATCCGAGGTATTGTAGAGTTGTTGAAAGATATTGGACAAAAGAATAGGAAAGGCAAAACTCAAAAGAGCGGGTAAAATAGGACCATCTATGAGGACCACACGCTGAATTCTTTTCATAGTGTCATTATACCAACTTCAGGAACCAGCGACAAGCGTCGATAGTTGAAGGCCCTTACATTTTTTGGTATAATCAGGGCAGAAAAGGAGGCTTTTATGAGCTTAACCAGTCAATTAATCACGGAAACGTTCCCAGATCTGGACAAGGTCGAGAGGCTGAATATCGAGGCATTTCCAGAAGAAGAGCGAGTTCCTTTGTCGGAATACCTGCGTTATACGGACAATGACGATGCTAATTTTTTTGCTTTTTATAACGAAGAAGAATTTGTAGGATTTGCTTTTTCTATCTATAATCAGAAAGTTTTTTATGTTAGCTTCTTTGCCATTATGCCCCACCTACGTAGCCACGGTTATGGTCAAGAAATCATTGAAAAATTGGTAGAATTTTACCAAAGAACCATGATTCTTGAAGTGGAACGTTTAGATGAAGAATGTGACAATCTAGAGCAACGTCAGTCTCGGATGGATTTCTATAAGCGAAATGGATTTAAAACTGCCAATGCCTTTTTAGAATACGAAGGACTGAGCTTTGAAATTCTCTATCGGGGTGATCACTTTGACGAAGAGGCTTATCGCGATATTTTCCGTAAACTGCAGGAAGAAAATTATTTCGATTTCCGCATTAAATATAGACGCTTTAGTGACCACTAGACAAGAAAGGGAGTGGGAAAGAACTCTGATTAGTTAAAAAGAGTTCGTATTCCCACCCCCGCACAGTTGATTAGGTCATCTTTGTAGCTTGAAAAGCGAACAAAGATGCCAATCAACCACTGCGTCATATAGTTACTTCTATCAAGCATAGAAGGCTGGACAGTTTTTGCCCAGCCTCTTTTAGTTTAGATATTTAATGAAGAACTCAATCAGTTTCATGATTTGTGTAAAGAACCAAGGCAGAAACAGAAGAGCTAGGAAGGTAACATGCCATTTCCAATAGAGTGAAACCAAGCCAACGGTTTCTCGAATCCAAGCGGATGGGAGATAGTAAAAAGCTGTTCTTGAACCGATACTTCGACCAGGTATTTTCAATCGTCTCATAAAGACACCTGCACGGAGCGCGTGAAAAGAATTGGTTACCACAAGGACTCGCTTGCCAAGACCCTCTTCTTCAAGGATACGCTTGCTAAAGGTCAGGTTTTCAAAAGTAGTACGAGAGCGATTCTCGATGAGAATGGCGTCTTCTGGCACCCCATGTTCCATCAAGTATCTGGCCATAGCTTCCGCCTCTGCGATGAGCTCATCTGATCCTTGACCACCAGAAACAATCAGCTTTGGTCGTTCCTTGAACTGCTCATAAATGGCCTTTCCCTTCTCAAGACGTTGGGCCAAGAGTGGGGGAACCTTGTCTCCGATCAAACCTGAGCCAAGGATGATGATGGCGTCTGGCTCTTTGCGAACCGGAAAGAGATTGCAAAAGGTCCCATAGGATACATAAGAGAGGTAGAGAAAGGTCATGTAAAACAGGGCAAAGTCAGTCAGATAAATGAGGATGTCATTCCCTGGGAAATAGGGTAGAAAATGTAGTGCCAAAGCTCCGATAATAAACAGTCCATAAAGCAGAGAGAGGAGGTTGGCCAGTCTTTTTCCTTCAAAAAGCATCATTTGACGGCCGTTAAAAAGGAGAAAGATAGATGAGAAAATAATGCTGAGAAAAACGAGGATGGAAATCACTACAAAAACAATCATTGCAATTTGTTGATTAAACCATAGCTCAGTTCGAACGACTAGTAGAAATGCAGAAATCAGTAGAAGAAGCCCCAGGTTTATCGAAAAGAGATAAGCATTGAAAAGCCTTCTGCGATCACTCATAAAGAACAATAAAAAGATAAGAGCTGGAAATAACCAGAATAGATATAGATACATGTTTTGCACCTCGTAAAATCTTACATCCATTGTACCATAATGACTGATAGAAATAGCGGATTGTTCATGCAAATAAGTTGCATTCTTCAAATGAATTTGATAAAGTTAAGATTATCGTTTTTTTAAGGAGATCGTATGTTACGAAAAGGTTCCCTGACAGGTTTATTACTGTTTGGTATTTTTTTTGGTGCTGGAAACCTGATTTTCCCACCGACTCTTGGTGCTTTATCGGGTAATCAATTTTGGCCAGCTATTGCTGGGTTTGTCCTTTCAGGCGTGGGAATTGCCATTGTGACCTTGATTATCGGTACACTTAATCCCAAAGGATATATTGATGAGATTTCTCGTAAGATTTCACCTGTTTTCGCGATTGTATACTTAGTTGCGCTTTATCTTTCGATTGGTCCTTTCTTTGCCATTCCAAGAACGGCGACGGTATCTTTCGAAGTGGGGATAGCCCCCTTATTAGGTGGAATGAATGCCAGTTTAGCACTTTTCATTTTTACCCTGGTCTACTTTTTGCTAGCCTTTCTGATTGCTTTGAATCCATCTAAGATTCTAGATCGGATCGGTCGTATTTTGACCCCGATCTTTGCGATTCTCATTTTGATCTTGGTCGTTCTTGGGGCTCTGAAATACAGTGGACACGCTCCAATGGTGGCCACCAAAGCCTATCAGGCTTCTGCCTTTGGGCAAGGATTTTTAGAGGGGTACAATACCTTGGATGCCTTGGCATCTGTTGCCTTTAGTGTGATCGCAGTGACTACCTTGAATCAACTTGGATTTTCAAGTAAGAAAGAATATATCAAGACCATTTGGTTGGTTGGAATTGTTGTAGCCCTTGGTTTTAGTGTGCTGTATATTGGCTTAGGATATCTGGGAAATCATTTTCCAATTCCAGCTTCTGTTATGGCATCTGATACCAATAAAGGGGTGTATGTATTATCAGAAGCGACCAAAGCGATCTTTGGTCCGACTGCTCAGATTTTCCTAGCAGGAATGGTGACGGTAACTTGCTTTACCACAACCGCTGGTTTAATCGTCTCTACCAGTGAATTCTTCCATAGCACCTTCCCTAAGGTTTCTTACAAGGTCTATGCAAGTGTCTTCACTCTGATTGGTTTTGCGATTGCCAACCTTGGCTTGAATACCATTATTGCTTTCTCATTGCCAGTCTTGATGATTCTTTACCCAATCACCATTACCATTGTATTGATTGTGATAGTGAATAAATTTGTGGCTCTTTCAAAACCAGGAATGCAACTGACTATTTTCTTGGCCAGCTTGGTCTCTCTTGCAAGTGTTCTGGCAAGTACCTTTAAAATTTCACTAGTAGAAAAGGGGATTGCTTTGCTTCCATTTGCGGCCCAATCTCTTCCATGGTTAGTGCCAGTAGTCATCGGGATTCTTTTATCGCTCGTATTACCAAATAAACAAACGGCAGAAGAATAAGTTATATTAGAAACTCTAAAGGTTTGTGCTTTAGGGTTTTTCTTTTGAAACTAGTATCTAAATCCAAACTTTAGTAAAAAAACGTAGCAGAAATTTTTATTTTAGGTCAGTCAATGTTATACTGAATGTAGCATATCAATATACGGAGTGAACTATGAATCCAATCGTTTTTTCATTGACAGTTTTTCTTGCGGGTATTCTGTCTTTCTTTTCTCCCTGTGTCTTTCCTTTGCTTCCGGTTTATATTGGAATCTTACTAGGAAGTGATCAGGAAAAGGCTATCCGATTGTTCGGGAAAAAAATTCGCTGGCATGGCTTGCTGAAAACCCTTTGTTTTATTGCAGGTATTTCTGTTATTTTCCTCCTCATTGGTTTTGGAGCGGGCTTGCTTGGAAAGATCATGTACACCAATTGGTTCCGTTATCTGATGGGAGCCCTCATCATTATCCTTGGTCTTCATCAAATGGAAGTCTTTCATTTTCATTTCCTTGAAAAGCAAAAATCAGTAGATTTTGGAGCCAACAAACAGAAGAATGAATTGTTTTCAGCTTTTCTCCTTGGTCTTGGCTTTAGTTTTGGTTGGACGCCTTGTATTGGTCCGGTATTAGGATCAGTTCTTGCTTTAGCAGCATCAGATGGGCAGGATGCTCTTATGGGAGCTGTTTATCTCCTAGTTTACACCTTGGGAATGGCTCTTCCGTTTTTACTCTTGGCCTTAGCATCTAGTCTGGTCCTACCTTACTTTAATCGTCTCAAACCCCATTTGTTGTTGTTGAAGAAAATCGGCGGAGCCATCATTATTCTGATGGGAATTCTCTTACTCTTGGGACAATTGAACAGTTTGTCATCTATCTTTTCATAAAAATATCGGAGGTTTAACGCATGATGAAAGGTATTAAATACGCTTGTTTCTCAGTACTTTCTCTGGCTTTGCTGTCAGCTTGTTCCATGAATCAATCCAGTGAGAGTAGTATGGACAATCAGCCAACAATGAATACAACAACGAATAAGAATCCTTTGGTAGGAAAAGACGCTAGTGACTTTGAACTAAAGGATATGAAGGGGAATACGGTCAAACTTTCAGACTACAAAGGGAAGAAGGTTTATTTGAAATTTTGGGCAACTTGGTGTGGTCCTTGCCGGCAAAGTATGCCTGAATTAGAGAAATTGGTCAAGGATACGGATAGAGACTTTGAAATTCTGACCATTATGGCACCAGGACTCCAAGGTGAAAAAACAGAAGAAGAATTCGTTAAATGGTTTGATCAACAAGATTACAAGTCCGTACCGGTCTTGTACAATCCAGACGGTTCTGCATTTGCAGATTATCAGGTTCGCTCTATTCCTACAGAAGTCTTTATAGACAGTCATGGGAAAATTGGACATGTCCAATTAGGGGCTATTTCAAACGAAGATGCTAAGAAGATCATCAAAGACTTACAATAAAAAAATGAAGCATGAAGCTTCATTTTTTTCTAGTTTCTTAGTTGCTTGCACCAGAAGTGGCATCGGCATCTCCGTGCCCTCCGTCACCATGTCCTCCAGCATCAGAAGCACCAGAAGTTGCATCTGCACTACCGTGTCCACCAGCAGGAGCAAATGGACCGCTTCCGCCAACTAGACGTTGACCTGTTGTTTGCAGGTACCAGTCCAACCATGGTTTGAAGTTGAAGACAATCTCATTGATACCAGCGTAAGAACCATCTTCATAGTACATAGCTTGGTAGTTGTGAGTGTTGATCACGCCTTCAGGAGATCCTGGAACAATGGTCCGAACATAGTCTTGGTTAC
>ERZ773031.1641-NODE-1641-length-11031-cov-23.367802_pt1 | contig 11031 bp, 8 predicted proteins | sample MGYA00511666_ERZ773031 | MGnify/ENA primary metagenome ERZ773031 (study PRJEB29015, sample SAMEA2738135) | human oral metagenome | biome: human oral; feature: human-associated habitat; material: saliva | place: China | collected 2250 ...
CGAACGTCGGCAAATACATTTTCTACATCATCAACAGCGTGGCAGCGCTCCTGCTCTGGACCCGAAACGGCACCGCAGCCAAGGGTGCTGTAGCAGCGGCAGCGTAGGGGTACTCCCCCGGGCGGTGACAGCGCCACTCTGCAGCTTAGTTACTAACGCATGATGAGGCCCCTCGGCCTGCAGTTTACTACTGCGGGCCGAGGGGCCTATTTTAATATTCTCGCTATTTACACCCAGAAGTACGCATATTTGTTAAAATAAATAGACCGGAGGGGCTTTCATTGAGGACTAAGAATCTTTCAATAGTTGTTTGATATTTTTATGACCGACTGACCGACGCGACCGACCGAATTGAGAGTCTTTCATTATTCACCTTGGTATGCTTATTTCCAGCTTCGTTGTGTGCACCATCGAGTCAAGAATCTTTCATTATTCGCCTTGATATATTTATCCCTCTGTTCCCTCCAAATCTACTCCCTCCGAATCGATGGGCGTTGAGAATCTTTCATTATTCGCCTTGATATACTTAGTAGCATGGTTCATGACTGGCATGATTGGTTGAGAATCTTTCATTATTCGCCTTGATATACTTACAGGGTCGAAGCTGTTCACCATGTCGGTGTTGAGAATCTTTCATTATTCGCCTTGATATACTTACGACAGGGTGTCGAAACGTTCCCGTATGGTTGAGAATCTTTCATTATTCGCCTTGATATACTTACCGCCTACCGTGCCCCAGATGACGGTGAGTTGAGAATCTTTCATTATTCGCCTTGATATACTTACAATGGCAGCAATGACGTTGTCGGTCTCGTTGAGAATCTTTCATTATTCGCCTTGATATACTTATGTTTTGCGAGAATACGTTGTTGAGGCGGTTGAGAATCTTTCATTATTCGCCTTGATATACTTATAAGAAGCGTGGCGGTAGGTATAACTGGGTTGAGAATCTTTCATTATTCGCCTTGATATACTTAGAGTGTGTGGAATGGTATGCATAAACCCGTTGAGAATCTTTCATTATTCGCCTTGATATACTTACCCCGTATGGTGGGTAGCGCGCGAGTGTGTTGAGAATCTTTCATTATTCACCTTGATATACTTAAGCGAAGCGTTCATCACGACCGCGCCCAGTTGAGAATCTTTCATTATTCGCCTTGATATACTTACGCGCAAGCGCCATGATGCCAGCGAGGAGTTGAGAATCTTTCATTATTCGCCTTGATATACTTATCTCACTACAGCCCGGACGGTCATACCGGTTGAGAATCTTTCATTATTCGCCTTGATATACTTAGAAAAGTTCGACGGCGACATTACGAGCGGTTGAGAATCTTTCATTATTCGCCTTGATATACTTACGGTGCGCCCATCACAATGCGGCCAATCGTTGAGAATCTTTCATTATTCGCCTTGATATACTTACATGGCCGCTAGCAATGACGCGGACGTGGTTGAGAATCTTTCATTATTCGCCTTGATATACTTACTGGAGCGCAGCGAGGAACGAGCGAGCAGTTGAGAATCTTTCATTATTCGCCTTGATATACTTAAGAAAACCGGTAATAACTTGTATTATTGGTTGAGAATCTTTCATTATTCGCCTTGATATACTTAGTAGGTATGCGGCATCTGTCGCATTACAGTTGAGAATCTTTCATTATTCGCCTTGATATACTTATCTTTTTTCGAGTAGCTTTTTTTCGCTAGTTGAGAATCTTTCATTATTCGCCTTGATATACTTACTCTCGGCAAGCTGCCGGCATGCATTTGGTTGAGAATCTTTCATTATTCGCCTTGATATACTTAAATGACCTGTTGGCCCGTGCGCGGCGTGGTTGAGAATCTTTCATTATTCGCCTTGATATACTTACGCTTTTTGGGTTTTGCAGGCTTGGGGGGTTGAGAATCTTTCATTATTCGCCTTGATATACTTATGCCGTCGAACCTAGAGCTTCGAATTCGGTTGAGAATCTTTCATTATTCGCCTTGATATACTTAACCGGCTGGACGTTGCACTGTATGGTCAGTTGAGAATCTTTCATTATTCGCCTTGATATACTTACTTCCCCTCTCTAGCACCGGCTGGCTGAGTTGAGAATCTTTCATTATTCGCCTTGATATACTTAAACTCATGTATGGCGAGTACGCAGACCCGTTGAGAATCTTTCATTATTCGCCTTGATATACTTAAACACCTGGGCGACCGCCGTGCGAACGCGTTGAGAATCTTTCATTATTCGCCTTGATATACTTAAGGTCTGCGGTGAGGTAGCGCTCGTCTGGTTGAGAATCTTTCATTATTCGCCTTGATATACTTAAGCGCGGCGCTCTCAAAGGAAGACACCTGTTGAGAATCTTTCATTATTCGCCTTGATATACTTACGCGCCCACCGCTCCCCTGGCTATCGAGGTTGAGAATCTTTCATTATTCGCCTTGATATACTTAAGTCATCTCGGTCTACGCAGGTGAGTACGTTGAGAATCTTTCATTATTCGCCTTGATATACTTAAATTGTGTCGCGTTCAACGGCTGGAGTCGTTGAGAATCTTTCATTATTCGCCTTGATATACTTAAAGGCTTCACGCATGGCACAGTCAAAGTGTTGAGAATCTTTCATTATTCGCCTTGATATACTTAGCGATGTCTGCCTGGAGTTTGGTGATGTGTTGAGAATCTTTCATTATTCGCCTTGATATACTTAAAGCCTAAAAATGGCAATCGTAAACATCGTTGAGAATCTTTCATTATTCGCCTTGATATACTTAAGCGCCTGGCGCTTGTGTCGGAGCCGAAGTTGAGAATCTTTCATTATTCGCCTTGATATACTTACAACACTTACGGTGTCCAGATTGAGATGGTTGAGAATCTTTCATTATTCGCCTTGATATACTTAACGATAGGGCGGTAGTTGATTCCGTAGGGTTGAGAATCTTTCATTATTCGCCTTGATATACTTATGAGAAATTCATGCACCTCTCAAATTTGGTTGAGAATCTTTCATTATTCGCCTTGATATACTTACGGGTGCCGTTGGTGACAAGCTCACAGAGTTGAGAATCTTTCATTATTCGCCTTGATATACTTAAAAGGTGGGGGGGTTTTGTAGCGAAAGGTGGTTGAGAATCTTTCATTATTCGCCTTGATATACTTAACCCGTGGCTTGCTAAGACCCCCGGCCCGTTGAGAATCTTTCATTATTCGCCTTGATATACTTACGGCGCAAAGCCACTACGGGCGGGCTATGTTGAGAATCTTTCATTATTCGCCTTGATATACTTAGCTTCAGTAGTAGCAGTATCACCCTCTAGGTTGAGAATCTTTCATTATTCGCCTTGATATACTTAAGAAGTAGCATAGCCACCGCGAAAGCGAGTTGAGAATCTTTCATTATTCGCCTTGATATACTTAAAAATTGAGGGGAGTACTACCTCTGGGTGTTGAGAATCTTTCATTATTCGCCTTGATATACTTAGTGCCATGTTAAGGCATCACTCCATGTGGTTGAGAATCTTTCATTATTCGCCTTGATATACTTAACGCTACCGGCGGCATCGAGCAGCTGAAGTTGAGAATCTTTCATTATTCGCCTTGATATACTTAGCGGCTTTTACCGCTCCGTGTGGAGGCGGTTGAGAATCTTTCATTATTCGCCTTGATATACTTATAGCGTTTGGGTCTACGTCGGCGGGCGGGTTGAGAATCTTTCATTATTCGCCTTGATATACTTATGGAGGTTGAACACCTGAACGATGAACTGTTGAGAATCTTTCATTATTCGCCTTGATATACTTAATGTCGGGCGTATCGTCTACCGCGCCGCGTTGAGAATCTTTCATTATTCGCCTTGATATACTTAGAAACCCCGCCTGACTCTCACGACAAGGGTTGAGAATCTTTCATTATTCGCCTTGATATACTTATTACTCCGCAAGAGTACGAAGCTCTGACGTTGAGAATCTTTCATTATTCGCCTTGATATACTTAGGCGGCACGATGTAGAGCAGCATCAAGTGTTGAGAATCTTTCATTATTCGCCTTGATATACTTATGCTGCTGCGGCTGGTGCTTCTGGTGTGGTTGAGAATCTTTCATTATTCGCCTTGATATACTTAGTAGCGGATGAGTACGTGCGCTTCCTTGGTTGAGAATCTTTCATTATTCGCCTTGATATACTTACATCATCAACGGCGAGAAGCGTTCCAGCAGTTGAGAATCTTTCATTATTCGCCTTGATATACTTACTCACGCAGGCCTTGACCTCAGCGAACTGTTGAGAATCTTTCATTATTCGCCTTGATATACTTAGAGTGCGGGACGTGAAGACCAGGCTTAGGTTGAGAATCTTTCATTATTCGCCTTGATATACTTATGACGAGTTCGGACGTAGCGGAAATGGCGTTGAGAATCTTTCATTATTCGCCTTGATATACTTAGTCACAGCCCACGCGCGCATCACATCGTGTTGAGAATCTTTCATTATTCGCCTTGATATACTTATGCTCTTCTTACCACTGGGCATTATTCCGTTGAGAATCTTTCATTATTCGCCTTGATATACTTACTGGAGATGAGCCAGAGTTTGCTGTGAAGTTGAGAATCTTTCATTATTCGCCTTGATATACTTATGAATATAACAACCCCGGCCTTGCGCCGGTTGAGAATCTTTCATTATTCGCCTTGATATACTTAAGGGCGTCTACGTATTCTTCCAGGGTTCGTTGAGAATCTTTCATTATTCGCCTTGATATACTTACGGCTATCAACCTAAAATCAACAATTTTGTTGAGAATCTTTCATTATTCGCCTTGATATACTTAAGACCGCCGTGGCCCTTGCGAGCTGCCGGTTGAGAATCTTTCATTATTCGCCTTGATATACTTACGGTCGCCGGGGCTATGGAATATCCTGTGTTGAGAATCTTTCATTATTCGCCTTGATATACTTAGTTGGGGTGCGCTCGCGTGATGGAGTGGGTTGAGAATCTTTCATTATTCGCCTTGATATACTTAGGCTCACCATTAGCGCCACCCTTATATTGTTGAGAATCTTTCATTATTCGCCTTGATATACTTACGAGCTTCGACCAGTCGCCGGCGAACGCGTTGAGAATCTTTCATTATTCGCCTTGATATACTTAACCCCAACGTTCTTCGCTGCCCATTTCCGTTGAGAATCTTTCATTATTCGCCTTGATATACTTAATACGATTCGCGCGGCCCTGAAAGAGCTGTTGAGAATCTTTCATTATTCGCCTTGATATACTTACCAACACGACTAACGCGATTTGGTCTAGGTTGAGAATCTTTCATTATTCGCCTTGATATACTTAATGTTGTCGGCAATCTCTGCGTCCGGCAGTTGAGAATCTTTCATTATTCGCCTTGATATACTTAGCATCTACACCCAAACCCCCGACGGAGAGTTGAGAATCTTTCATTATTCGCCTTGATATACTTACGCTTCTTGCACTCTCGGACTTCTACGCGTTGAGAATCTTTCATTATTCGCCTTGATATACTTAGCCCGCCCGCGTGCAGGTACAAAATGGGTGTTGAGAATCTTTCATTATTCGCCTTGATATACTTACGGCTGGCGCGCACATGGTCACCTACCGGTTGAGAATCTTTCATTATTCGCCTTGATATACTTAAGTAATCAAGTGTTTCCCCTAGTCAGGGGCATAAATGGGGCAGTTTTTCGAAAGAAAAACTGCCCCATACCTGCCTCGGAGCTCCTCTCTAGACGAGGTCCGAAAGGAAAAATGAGCCGGTGGGGCAGCGACCAAACGTGGTCGCTGCCCCCACCGGCTCATTTTTGTGAAGCTCCGCTAGAAAATATCTAACGCTTCCGGTTTCTCCTCCATCTGCTGCACCTCCGGCCCCAAATGGCGAATCGACCCAGCCCACTGAGCATCCGTAAAACGCATAATACGAATCGCCCCACCCGGCGGAACCTCAACCTGCAACCGGAACAAATCAGAACCCGTCGCATTCCCGTTCAGATAGTACTTCGCATACACACTCAACTGCATACGGTCAAAACCCAAATCCAGCAGAACATGACGATAACGATTCGCCAGCCTCCGCTCATTCTTCGTCTTCACCGGCAAATCAAACATCACCATCAACCACACAGGATCAGCCATCCTCACACGACTCCTCGGCAGTAGCCAGCTCCCACACCGGAACCGACAACCTATCACGCTTACCCTCGACATAGAGAGCAAACTCAGAACAAAAATCCTCCATCACAGTACGGAGCTTAAACGGCGAATCACCATTCACTGCATCAGACAACACCTGAACCAGAGCAACCTTCTCCTGCCGACCCAACTCAGTAGAACCAGCAGAAATCAACTGATACACCGCATAATCCACAGCAGGGCGGAACGGCTCTACCAAATCATCAACCAACGCAAAAGCATTCGAACGATGACGGTGAAAAAGCGACAGCGTCGGGCATAAACCCGCAGAAATCACACGAGTCAAAACCCTCCCGCGAAGAATCGTGTATCCATAGTTCAACATGCCATTTACCACGTCATCCGAGAGCTGTTGACGGCGGAATCCCTGTTCTGGAAGGAACGCTCCCCAATATAGGCGCGCCCCCTGAGCCTCAGCATTTGACGGGTCACCAGAACGCACCGAACGAGCCAACGCACGAATATCCGTAGCACCCGGCCGCCCCATAGCCTCAAGACAATTCGCCTGACCACGAAGCTTAGCCTTCACAATCTGCATCCACGCATTCTTCGCACGCGGCACACTCAACTCAGCCTGAGCCTCATGACGAGTAAACACCTTCGTATTCTCAGACCAGTGATACAACGTAGAAATCGGCTGATTACGCCAATCACAAATCGCAGCAGCAACATCAAAACGTTCCAGACCAGCCACCAGACCGTAGCCCCAGGAGCACCCCATGCCAAGGAGAATAAAATCAACCTCAGCAAGTGGCGTGCTCCGCTCCCCCGCCACGATTCGCCCCCTCTCATACGACAGGAAGCCCTCATAGGCAGTGAAATCAAGAACACGCCACTTACTATCCATCACGCTCTCCTAGCCTTCCGCACCCAGAGCGCGCAACGCCGAAGAACGAACCTCGAACGAAGTCGGCAGGCTACCGTTGCCGCGCCAACGAGGGAAACCCAAGTTATTGCGGCGGATAACCTTTAACGTTTCCAGAGGCAACAAACCGCCAATCGCAACAACCAGCCCTGTATCTAGAGCTTTGAGCAAGAGGGATTCGTCTTCCGTCAGAGTTTTAGATTCCAGACGACGCTGAATGTCAGAAGGCAACTGTTCACGTGACAGCATTGCAGGGCGAATACGTATCTGATAGTTCTTCTTAAAACCATCCACACGCCAGCGGCGCTCCGGCATAAACTCCAAGAATTGCCTCAGCTCATCCTTACCGCCATGAGCAATGTAGTCATCCGGATCAAACTCCAACTCATCGTTCTGAGTAATCCAGGCAAACTCAACCGCTTCACCGCTTTCCACAGCTTTACGCGTTGTGTCCTGCATATCCCGGAAAGACTGAGAACCCCGGTGAATCGGCATACTCAAAACATTGCGGCTACCGCTCTCACGCATCAGCCACGGGAACTCCGCACCATACACGCGAAGCATACCGACCTTCAGCTCGCCCTTCTTCGTCAGCCAGCCGTACAAGCGAGCATGATGAATCGACTCACCAATCTCAGCCACACCACGAGGAGTCAAAATCGATGCAGCATTCTTCGGGAAGAACAGCACCTCATCATCAGCCTCAGCAAAGCGGCCATCCGGCAATTCAAGCGAGCGGGCAGAATCCTCAGGAAGCTCCTTCAACTTACCCAGAGCATCCTTCATCGCCAGGTAAATCTCCGGATCGACAATACGCTTCACAGCATCAGCAGACCACGCAGAACCCAAAGTCTGCTTCTTCACCGCGGCGATGGTGTCCTTATGCACCGCTCCGTTCTGCGGGCGCAAACGAAGCGGGCTCACTACCGCAATAGAGTCGTCCTCGATAGCCTCAGTCAACAGGTCGCCCAGAACAGTAGCTGCCTTACGCCACTCCAAGAACTTCTCCTTGGATGCCGGGTACAGACCGGTAAAGTCACGCCAGCCATTCTCACGCTTCGTCTCATTAAACTCACGCTTCAACTGGTGGCGCTGCTCCAAGGTGAGAGCAACCGAACGGTTCAGGAGGGTCATGACCGCTGCATCAATTGCGTGGTGGCGCACGTCGAAACGGTTCTTATCGTGCTCACCTCGCAGAAGAATACGCTCGTCAATGCCACCCGCGCGACGGGATTCGCGCGTCACGGCGCCGGCATAAACGTCCAGTGCCACGCGGCTCTTATCGTCGGGGGCAAGGCCCTCATTAAAGTGTTGCTCCAAACGCTCACGCACCGCCACAGCCGCGTACGAAGTTGAAGCCAGCGAGCGCTCATCAATCGGATCATCAGCCTCGGTTTGCTTGAGGCGGCGAATCTGATTCTTCAGCATCTTAGCCTTCTTGGGGTCTTTAAAGGCCTTCAACTGGCGGACACGGTCAATGGTCTCCTTGAGCTTCTCCGGGGAAGCCCAGCGGTAGAACGGGGTGTTGCTCTTCATCGCGTTACAGTAGCGGCACACCGCCGCCAAATTCTCACGACGAGAGGAGCCGCCGCCAGCGCGCGGAACGATGTGGTCCAGCTCAGAAGTAGTCGTCGTAATCATCGTGCCGCAATACAAGCACTGGCACTCCTGCTCCTGCACAATCAAATGACGGCGAACATCCACGCGCTTCGGGTTCTCCACGCCAGACTCACGCAGTTCGTTGCGAATACGTTCGTTCTCTTCACGGTTCTTCTTCTGCTCACGCAGAATGTCCTGACGCTGAGCGGGACCCATAAGACCAGTGCGAGCATGCTCAACCGTGATTGCCTGCGGGCGACCCCACTGGCGTTCACAATCCAGCACAAAGCGGCGCAGAATCGTCAGAACGCGGTCCACCGTAGGCTGGCCCGTCTGCTCCTCCAGCTTAGCCAGGGGCGGGCGCCAGGTATCGTCCACGCCGAAGACAGCCTTGCGGGCCTCGTGAAGACCCACACGGTGTTCGTGCATGTACTCGCTCAGCTTAGATAGGGTCGTCGCGCTGTATCCTGCGCGGCCAGCTTCGAAGGCGATATTAGAAAGAGTTTCGCGTTCCTCTTCAGGCCAGCTCGCAAACAAATCATACAGACCAGCTTGTTCAGCAGCAGCGGTAGTGTCGTCCGTTGCGTCAGCAAGGAACATAATGAACAGGCTGCGCAGCTGGTCGTCATCGTTCGATTCCCACCATTTGCGCGCTTCGGTCTTCGCCTTCATTGCCTTCTCGAAGGCTGCAGACGAACGGTCAAAGGGTGCGGTCTTCTGCTGAACATCCTCAAGAACCGGGGCAATCAGACGGTTACCCGGAACGCCAATCTCCTCAGCTACATCGGCCCAGCTCGGCTGCTCCTTACCCGTGTACGACATCAGGAAATCAACTGCGGTATCGTATTCGCTTTCGGAGAGCTCGCGCTTGGTACGGGAATCGGTACGTACACGCAGATTCGCCACCGAATCAAGAATGCGGAACTCCTGGAATTCCAGCGAGGCGCGGCTTGCGCGGATTTCATCGGGGTTCAGCGGGTCTTTACCCACGCGGTCCTTCGGCACGTAGGGACGCACGTGCGTAAAGACAGCTTCGCGGAGAGCCTCATATTGATCCTCAATACCCTGAACCTCGCAAATACGGCGGAGCTCAGCCAGCTGGTCCTCCTGGCGCACCTTCGCCGCCATTAGCGGCTGAGTGCCGTAATCAGCCAGGTACTTCTCAGCCTTCTTAGGGTTATTAGCTTCCTTCGCGTTGTAGTTGCGGCGCGGACGCAGAAGAACCTCATTATTAGCAGCAAGAGCACCCAACATACCGAGAGTCGGATTAGCCGGAACCTTCTCGCCAAACAGCTCACGTGCACGAGCCAGAATAATCTCAAAAGTCTCCGACGGCTCCTGCGACGCCTTCTCCAGCTGGTCAAGAGACCACCACGGATTAGCCCAACCACGGTGACGAGCCATATGACGCACAGCGCGCACCAAATGCTCATTCAGCTCATCAGCACTAGCCAGTTTGATTGATGCCAACAGCGCACGCGAAGTCCACGCCTCATAGGTCTCAGGCTCAGGGTCCTCCGGTACGGTATAGCCAAGATTCTCAAGCACCTTATCGAGGTCACACAGACGCTGCTTACGGCGACGAGTCATGCGCATCCTACGACGAGCTTCACCGCGAGTTTCTTTACGACTCTTCGGATTATCTGTCGGATCCAAACCGCCGTCATGGCGGAAAGTTACCAGAGCAAGCTTCTGGATAGGGAAACCTGCATCATCAAATTCGATAGCGGCAAGACCAACAGAGCGGTCACCGACATCAACACCGATACGGTAGTTCTTCATGTCCGTGGACATGTCATACTCCTTTGTGAGTGTTTGCAATCAAGTGCAGACATTGCACTCTTGATAAGCATCATTGCGCTCATCTGAGACTAACAATAACCTGACTACGCCATATACGCATTCGAAACCGTCATTCTCACCCCCAAAAGCGCAAAAAAATTTTTATGTGAAGCACTTGCAGAACCCCCAAACACCTGTGCTAGAATCAGTAACGAAAGATTCTTAATAAGGCATCCTTCCGATGCTGACTTCTCACCGTCCGGCTCCGAATAGGAACGGGCGGTATGTTTTTAACTCCCCTATCTGCTGCAGGCATTTGCGAGCCCGCAGACCATACGAGCCAAGACAAACAAAGGCCCCCGCCGGATCCTCTCGTGGAGCATCCGGCGGGGGCCTTTTGCATATAAACTTTTCGGCGCAGTTCACGCATTCACGCTGCGCAATTCACACTGCGCGGTTTCGCGGCGTCAGGCGGCGGCTACTCAGACTCGCCGAGCATGCCTTCACGAGCCAACGCAGTCAAACGAGACACCGCACGGAAATACTTCTTCTGATAACCACCAGCCAGCATCTCCTCAG
>ERZ773031.1643-NODE-1643-length-11012-cov-3.682030_pt1 | contig 11012 bp, 9 predicted proteins | sample MGYA00511666_ERZ773031 | MGnify/ENA primary metagenome ERZ773031 (study PRJEB29015, sample SAMEA2738135) | human oral metagenome | biome: human oral; feature: human-associated habitat; material: saliva | place: China | collected 2250 ...
CACCACACGTCAAAATTCTTATTGAATGTTAGTTAGAAGTTATTTCTCCTTCAATAATAGGCAATAACATAGCAACTTTACATACATTGGGTATAAAATATTTTTTCATAAGCATTAAACCTCTCTGTAAAAACTCGTTTAGAGCAACACCGTAGCAGAGGTATAGGGTGTTTTGTTTGTTTTATTAGATTGTTGTTTTATATGCTTTTATGTGTGCAAATATAATATTTTAATTTCATATTGCAAACTATTTTTACACATTACTTTGCTTAATTGCGCTAAAAACACAACAAACTATAACACCTTAATATCTCAAAGCACCAAAAAACACATAAAAGCAATTGTTCGCTAACTATTCCACAGATGCTTATTTCTGCGTTCTAAAAAAAACAAAAAACAATCGCCCACAATATAAAAGGTAGATTCAAAAGAAGCATTACACATTATACATAATAGGCATATACACAACACAAAAGCGAGAAAGCCAATGGGCTGGTCTATTTAGGCCTCTATATATATTTAAAATACAGTGTTCGATATACTATTATTGTAACACTTCCGTCTACATTTTCCATGAGGTTTTTAATTCAATTCATAGAAATCGCCTTCATCATTAATGCGATAAACGGTTATGTGAACTTTCTTTCCATCTACAGTTTTTACGTATATAGTTCCGTCAGAGTATATTGCAAAACTTTCTTTTTCGTTGTTGTAAGAGCTGAAGGCTAAGACGTTGATACAGTTATCAATACTTATAGAGTTGTTACGATAGGTGAATATAAGGAACTCATCGTCCGCGTTGTAGTTAAAACAGACCAAGATGGGGAAGCCTTTATAGCTGGGTAGCTTCACAAAATCGAACCCCTTGCCGTTTTGTATCTCCTCTATGCGGTCTCCAGCAACCACCTTAAGTTTTCTTTTATATGCACGTATGTTGTATTGTTGGGCGTGTTTGCTGCTCATTTCTTTATCAATATCTTTATATAAATCGGCATCTGTATACACTAAATGTGCTGTTGGAGAAGGCTGCCCTTGGTCTTTTCGCCTGATGTACTTGTATACTCCGACATATCCTTTGCAGTATAACGCAAGATATTTACCCGTGTAAATGTATTCCAGCATATCGCTGTAAACGTCTTTCATAGTGGATTGCAGAAGCAGAACGGGGACAGATTTGGTAATGTTGATGCCTAAATTGGCAAAATATTTTGTGAGATAAGGATAGTAAAGGGCATCGCGTTGATACATAAAAGGGTTGCGTACGGTGCTACAAACCTTAAGTTTCTTGTCGTTTAAGTAAAGTATTGAGTCGCCGAAAAGCTTTATTTTCATACTTTTCAGCTCATCAATGGGACTGCTATCCGAGTTTCCTGTGTAGTCTTTATACCACACAAGTTCCCAGCTATCCTCCGTTTTATACTTCATAGCTGCATATTTTGCATGGATAGCGCCCCAGTTTGTGGTGGCATTGTTATTTCTCTGCTCTTTTGTATCGCTTTTCTCCTGCAACAGACTTTTCGCTTTGCCATTGCGTTGCACTGCTTTTGTTAATGCTAAGTTTGCGTTAGTTTGGCGGCAACCTACAAAGAAAAGGAGACCAACCAATATATAAAACATTTTTCTCGTCATACTGTTATGCTGTTTTAGTTGTTCTATTATGTTGATGTCAGGCATATTTGCTGTGGCGGTGCGTTACCTTTTCTCCAACATTTTTACGATTTTTGCCGACTTTTGGCTACGTGCTATCGAGATAGGAGTTTGCCCTGTATTGTTCTTTACATTTCGTTTTGCACCGTGTTTCAGCAGCAATTGCACCATGTTTGTATTCTTCTTCTCTACCGCAACTATTAAAGGAAAACTTACATTATCGCCTCCGAGATTGCCTACGCCATCGGCTTTTGCGCCACTTTCTAATAAAAGAGATGCCATTGGAACGTTGTTCAGGTCGCAACACATCATCAACGGGCACAGCCCATCTTCGTTATAAGGCTGGTTAGGATTGGTTCCTAACGCCAACAACTGCTTTACAAGATAGATATCGGCATTGTTTATAGCCATATAAAGAGCATCGAACGTAAACACATCGTCAGAGTAAACACAGCCAATATCAGCCTTTTTTTCAATAAGTCTCTGTGTAGCAGTCTTGTTTTTATACAGTAATGCATACCCCAAAAGCGTATAAGCGTGATAATTGTCTGCAGCTATCAGCGAGTCGATGTTGCCAATGTGCTTAATGTTGGCATCTAGTTCGGCAAGATTATTTGCCTTTATTGCCTTTATTGCCAGTGCATAATAATTTTTGTGCGTTACAGTTTTGCGCACTGTTGATTGTCTTTTTCTAATAGGTTGTGCATAGTTTGCCGTAGCAAAGGCTACCAGTATGATGCACAAAATTAGGCTTCTGAATCTTTCCATAGTTGCATTTGCTTATATCATCAGGTTGTCTGCTGCCCGTTTCCTTGCTGTTTTATATTCATTGGTTATGCGTTTCGATTTTATTCTTTCGGGGATTCCTTGTCCACAATATGCTTGATTCGGCTGTTGCGAACGAGTAAAGAAGTTAGCAAACAACAATGACTGTTGGAAACAAAGTTATAAAAATAACTTTATACACCCTTCATTTTCTGCCTACCTTTTTATATAATTAACAGTCGTTTTAGGCTCTCCGTATCCATTTGTTCCTACCCTTTCTACAAACAAAAACACCGTCAAGGGTTGTACATAGCAATCTATCACATAGCTCGTTAGAACATTTCACACACCCAATATACCTATATGCTCTTTCAAAAACCCCCTTTTTGCGTTGTAAAAACCCCCTTTTTGCACGCCAAAAACCATACTTTTACACGGCAAAAACCATACTTTTGTATGACGATTATGTAACATACAGATAAAGAACAAGTTACAAACATTCTGTGAAATATCCACGTTCACCCACGAAATGCGTTGCAAACGATTTGCAACAACATAACATTCAAAAAACAAAAACCATACTTTTGCATTGCAGATTACACCTTATTATATATATATCACACTTCTAACCAGAGAGTAGACCCCTTAAATTGTATCACAATTCATTGTAATAGCATCAACTTTGCCCCCATTTCGTTAAATAGAAACATAGCATCCGCTCCCCATTTTAGATGATGTTTATAAAGTAAAATAGCCATACAAGGGCATTTTAAACACTAAAACATATAGAACATATTCCCTAATGTAGGTATTTTTGTACTAAAGTAAACCATTTTTACCTAAAAATACATAACATTTAGGTATTGCACCAAAAGAGAAAAAGAACTACTTTTGCAATCAATTATTATAAGTATATACAAAAAAAAAGGTAGATTTTATGAGCAGGATAATCACAACATTATTTGCAGGAGCTTTGTTGTGTGGATTAACAACTACAGCAAAGGCACAAATAAATGCGGTAGATTCGGTGATGAACCATGTAAAAGGAAACAGACTTAGCTTAGGAGGATATGGCGAAGCAGCCTTTTCGCGCAATTTTTATAGCGACAACGGAAACCGCTACACTACACCACGACTTTATAAAAACGACCCCAGTCATGGCAGATTTGATATCCCCCATGCAGTAATCTATTTAGGATACAACTTCGGAAAGGGTTGGAGTATGGGCTCAGAAATAGAATTTGAACATGGTGGATCTGGCTCTTCAATAGAATACGAGGCAGATGAAGCCATTGAATTCGAGAACGAAACCGAAAAAGGAGGCGAGGTTGAACTAGAACAATTCTGGCTTCAGAAATCGTTTGGAAGTGCATTTAACATCAGAGCAGGACACATTGTAGTGCCTTTCGGATTAGTAAACGCACACCACGAACCGCTGAACTTCTTCACCGTATATCGCCCAGAAGGCGAAAATACCATACTTCCAAGCACATGGCACCAGACTGGTGTATCGTTTTGGGGACGTAAAGGCGACTTCAAATACGAGGCACAATTCATCGCAGGCTTAGATGCTTACCACTTCAGCCGTGCCAATTGGATTCAGAAAGGTACATCAAATCCATTCGAATTCGAGGTTGCTAACAAGTATGGAGCACTCGTACGCATCGACAACTATTCTGTTCCAGGCTTACGCATAGGCGTTAGTGCATACACAGGACAGTCTATGCACAACAATGTGCCACACGATAGCGAACGCGGAGCAAAGAAAAAGATAAAAGGAAACATCTATCTTGGTAGCTTAGACTTTACATACAATCGCTACAATTGGATAGCACGAGGAAATATAGACTATGGTTACGTTAGCAATGCAAAGGAAATTTCTAACTTGGCATACCCTAACACACAATACGTTAAGCCATACGAAACAGGAAACGGAAAGTATTTTGGCAGCCACGCAATGGCTATGATGTTCGAGTTTGGTTACGATATCTTCTCACAATTTAGTAAGTTGCGTGCCGACAACCAACGTCTTTATCTCTTCGGACACATTGAACACTACGACTCTTACATACATGGCACAACCAAAAAGTGGACCAACAAAACCATTTTTGCTGCTGGTGTAAACTACTATCCAATACCACAGATAGCCATAAAGGCAGAATATAACTATCGAAACCTCAAGAAAGGATACAACGACGAACCAGCTATCAACATTGGAGTTGCATACGAAGGCTTCTTCCTATAAGGAGAAACACACCACGTTTGCAACCCACAAAGAATGCAACTGACTAACTAAAAGATATTTTATTCCATCAAATAAAATCATAAACATTAAGTTTTTAATTCAGACAACAATGAAAAAGGTAACAAAATTAGCAATGCTTCTGCTTGCAGGAACCCTCTCAATAGGTTTCGTTTCATGTAGCAGTAGCGACGATGTAACACCAAGTCCGCTCGTAACAGAGGAACAACAAACAACTCTCGAACAGGCAGAAAGTGCTAGTAAAGCAAATGCACAGAAAACAGAAATGGGTAAGATTATTTCTAACTATCTCGATGCAGTTATTAAACCAACATATCAAGATTTGGCTAACAAGGCAGATGTTCTCTACAAAACATGCCAAAACCTTTACCAAAAACGTAAGGCTGGAACACTAACACAGAACGATATAGACGCAGCTTGCGCAGCTTTCAAAGATGCAAGACGCGATTGGGAACAGAGCGAAGCATTCCTTTATGGTGCCGCTACTGATAACCAAATCGACCCACATATCGACTCTTGGCCTCTCGACCATAGCCAATTGACACAAGCTTTGAACAATGCTGACGTTATTGCAGGTATTACTGGTGAGAATCCAGCTAAATATGTGTACGAGAATAACAGTAACTTCGACTCAGTACTTGGCTTCCACGGATTGGAATTCGTGCTCTTCCGCAATGGTCAAAACCGTACAGTTGCTGCCTTTAACGCAGAAAAAGAAACCGAAGCAGGCCTTACTTCTGTTAAGACTATAGACGAAGCTGCCTTCGCAGTTGCCGTTGCTGGCGACCTTCGCAATATGACTTATCTGTTGGAATACGGCTGGTTAGGACTTTCAACACCTACTTCTCATCAAGAGCAATTGGCAAATGCAATGTGGGTTATCAATGGAACACGTTACCACGGACTATCTGCTAAGAACATACCATACCGCGATTTCTTGCGCTATGCTACTACAGAACAAGGCTGGTTCCCAACATGGCACGAAGCATTACAGAACATATTCGATGGCGGTTGTGGCAACATTTGCAACGAAGTAGCCGAACAAAAACTTGGTCAGGCATACCGTGTTGCAACTGGAACTGGTACATCTGAAGATGCAGCAAACTACATTGAGTCTCCTTATAGCAAGCGTTCTTTCCAAGATTATCAGGACAATATCTACTCTATTAAGAACTCTTTGTATGGTGTTCGTGGTACAGAGAATATCTCAACTCCAGTAGATAACTCTATCATGAACTTCCTAAAGAAGTACAATTACGCTGGATACAACGACTTGAACAATGCACTTAACGAAGCTATTGGTGCTTTGGAAACTGCAAAGAAGAGTGGTGTTGCATTCATAGATAACCCTGGTGCAGCTCAGGTTAAGAACTGTATTGATAAGGTACAAGCACTCAACGATGAACTTGGAAAGGCAGGAGCATGGATTAACCAACAGGTTGATAAATAAGCCTCGAGGTTTAATCTAACTACTAAAGATATTAGAGACGTAGCTTTGCTATACGGTAAGGCTACGTTTTCGAACATATATTAATTTAATAAAGCATTATGAAACACAACACTTTTTTAGCTATCTGTTTGCCGCAACAGCTCTTTGTTCACTTGTTGCGTGCTCGGACGACGTTACGCCGCCTGGTCCCGACCAGCCACAAGAGCCTGAAACAAAATATGTTGGACAAGCTGTCGGCAACTTTAAAGCGGACGAATGGTATCCGGGTGGCCAACTTGGAACTACCGAAAACGTAAATACAGGCTGTTACGAAGATAACACTCCTGCTATAGAACAGCAAGGATTGCTCAATCGTTTCAACCAAGGCGATATGATGGCAAGTGCCAAATACACGCTGAGCACACCTCCTTACAATGGTTGGGGACCTATTGCTTCACGACGTTCATGCGAATATTGCCACGCTGGAGGCTATGCACACGGACACAGTCGTGATAATATGGATCCTGTAATGGGTAATGGCTACATTGTTTCGGTGTACTATCCTGATGCACCCGGTAGCAATAATGGTACGCCAGTAGACCAATTAACTACCTTTACAATGCTACAAGCAGTGGAGCCTTTCCTACCTCCGGTAGATCCAAAACAGATTAATATCACCTGGCACAACGTTTCTTCTATGCCAAGCGGACTACCAATGCAGTTCCCCGACGGCGAAAAATTTAGCCTACGATACCCTTCTGTTAGCATTCCACAGACTGCTTTCAACACCGATCCTAAGCCAAGTGGCTACGAAGTACGCCTTATTGCATCGTGCAACTTCCAAGGTTTGGGCTTAATTGATGCCATTTCAAACGAAGATTTAGAGGCACAATACAAGCAAGAAGGTAGATTTGTTGAGCTTAATCCTGAGTTTTTCGACAACACTACCAAGACTTTGAAGCCTAACGCATGGGCAGAAGACGCTTTCGGAAACAAGTTTGTGAAACGCTTCAACTACGACTTGCTCGATGGTTGTTTGGAAAACGACGTTGCTTTATGGGACGAATTAAACGTACTTCGCTCTGATATTAAGCACATTTGCTCTACCGAACCATGGGCAAAAGCTATGTCAGAGAACAACAACGTAATAGATTACATACAGAAAAATGGTGCCAACCCATCATCATACGTGCACCCTTACTACAACGATGGTACACGCGAAGGTATTAAAAAAGCACTTGCTTACCTGCTCTCTCCTAACGATAATGTAAACCTTTACAACAATCCTTACTTCAATTTCAAGCCTGAAATGAGCGACGATGCCTACCATTCATTTATGGTTTGGCACAGAGGTCTTGCCGTTCCACGTGCTCGAAACCTCAACGACAAGGCTGTTCAGCGTGGTAAGGAACTGTTTACTGGCGAGTTAGGGTGTGCTCATTGCCACCGCCCTTCGTGGACAACAGGTGCCGACAACCATGGATCATCTGTAATTTTGGGCAACAAACAGCTGCCTAAATATGCACATCAAACCATCTATCCATACACTGACTTCATTCAACACAAGCTCGATATGAAGAACGATATACACGGTTCGTGGTGCCGAACAACTCCTTTGTGGGGACGAGGACTATCTCTTCTTAACTCTGGAGCCGAAGACCGACTACACGATGCACGTGCTAGAAACGAGATAGAGGCTATTATGTGGCACGCATACAGCAAGAATAGTCAGGCATACAATGCTGCTTTCAAGTTCTATAACTTGCCAAAGGCAGACCGCGATGCTGTAGTTAAGTTCATACGTTCTATCTAACGAACATTAAATTCTATCATACTTATTCAGAAGAAGATGCTATCCGCAAAAACGATATCCATCTTCTTCTTTTTCTCCAATAGGATTTTAGTATTTGCATACATCTTATTTTATTATAGGTTTGGCTAAAGGTTACTGGCGCAGAATAGTAAAAAACGGCATCGGGAATAGTAAAAACACAAGCCAAAAACAAATAAGATGTTGAATGTTGAATGCTATTTTACATATACAAAAAGAGGTAAACAGACTGCCTAATGGCAGATTTGAATTATTATTTCGCACATGCAAGTAAAGAAAACACTACAAAAAGTATACGTAGCTATTATAGTTGTAATGGCGGTTGCAACCATTATTGGAAAGTATACTGGTTTAGATTACGTTTCAGATAACATCTTCGGAGCATGGTGGTTCAGTCTTTTGTGGGCTATAGGCACGGCTCTTGGCATTGTCTACTTCATAAAACAAAAGGTTCGTCGCCCCATTATTGTGCTCTTACACCTATCGTTTGTTGTTATTCTTGCAGGGGCATTGCTCACCCATCTCACTGCAAAACAAGGCATAATACACCTCCGACAAGGCAAAGCAACTACCATTTATATTAACAAAAATGGTGAAAACGAAAAACTACCTTTTACGATTTTGCTCAACAAATTCAGCGTTTCTTACCATGCAGGAAATATGGCTGCTATGGACTACGCATCGAATGTAACCATTGTTAAGGACAATAAAAGGTCGCAACAGAATATATCTATGAACAACATATACACTGGGGCGGGTGTCCGTCTCTATCAAAGCAGTTTCGACGAAGATATGAAAGGGTCTTATCTTTCCGTAAATTCAGACCCCTACGGCATTCCCGTTACCTACACAGGCTATGCTCTTCTGTTCTTTGCATTGGTAGCAATGCTTGTCGAACCCAAAGGAAATTTCCGCCGTTTACTACGCAACAACGTTGCAAAAGGAACCGTTTCTATATTGCTTTTGCTATTCAGTGCAGCAGCAAATGCCCAAACCACATTGCCAAAAGCTACTGCCAACCAGTTTGGAAAACTATTAATAGTATACAACGGACGCATCTGCCCAATAGAAACTTATGCCATCGACTTCACTAAAAAGCTTTATGGCAAAGCCAGTTATAAGGGTTTTACACCCTGTCAGATACTTACTGGTTTCTTGTTCTGGCAAAAAGAATGGATGGGCGAACCCATTTTACAAATAAAGGGTAGCGAAATGCGAACCAAAATGCACCTGAACGAATACATCGCACCCAGTAGTTTGTTTAACAGTCAGGGCTATATCTTAGGTCCATATCTACAAGATGCACAGGGCGCACAAGATGGAATAGGCAAAGAAATACTTGATACCGACGACAAACTTATGCTTCTGATGAACTTGATACAGGGCGAAACGCTAAAAATATTTCCCTATACGGCACCCAATGGAAGTGTAAACTGGTTTGCACCTACTGGCAAACTGCCACATTCTATGCCTGCAGCACAACAACAATACATACGTTCTATTCTTTCGTTAGCAGGGCAACTGGCTGTGCAAAACAAGGTTAGCACGCTCAACGAACTGATTTCTAAATTACAAAAATATCAATATCGCTATGGCAGTACCGCCATACCAGCTGGCATAGCTATAAGTGCCGAACACATTTACAACAGTTTTCCGTTTGCTACAGTACTCTTCATAGTGAACCTTACACTTGGTTTGCTCTCCGTTTTCTTCCTTACTCGTCCACGTCGCTATGCCCTTTTCACGTGGCTTATGGCAGTGTCGTGGTGCGTTCTCACCTTTACACTGGCGCTGCGGTGGATAATAAACGGAACAATACCCATTGCCAATGGCTACGAAACTATGCTTCTTCTGTCGTGGCTCATTATGATTGTGTCGATAGCAACCACACGCAAACTCCAAATTATGACTACTTTCGGACTGCTTGCCAGTGGTTTTATGCTGTTGGTTAGCCATTTGGGCGAAATGGACCCCAGCATAACGCCTCGTATGCCCGTACTAAACAGTCCGCTGTTAAGCATACATGTCAGCATCATTATGGTATCGTATGCACTACTTTCGCTCACTTTTGTTTGTGCAGTGGCATATTTCTGTACGCAACGAAGCACCAAAACCAATATCGTTCAGATTAATTCGCAACTCACTACCCTCTCTCAAATCTTCTTATACCCTGCCATTACCACGCTCGGACTGGGCATATTCATTGGTGCTATCTGGGCAAACATCAGCTGGGGAAACTATTGGGGGTGGGATCCAAAGGAGACATGGGCACTCATAACCTTTATGATTTATGCCATTCCCCTACACTTTCAGAGTCTGCCTAAGTTTCGAAAGCCAAACATATACCACCTTTTTATGCTTATAGCCTTCCTTAGTATTCTTATGACATACTTCGGAGTGAACTACATTTTTGGGGGTATGCACTCATACGCATAACGTTGGCGCAACACCAAAACATGTCCCCTTACAGCCCATTACACGCATTTCGCAAGCTGTGGGGGCATATTTTTTGTGTCCATACATACACCAAAACCAACTGATGCCGTGTTAAAAACATTATAAATCACGACATTTACAATAGGAATACGCCATTTATTTTGCAGATTTATGTGCATTCGGGACACAATAAATCGCATACATGCCTTACGAAATTTCCAACGAACACACCGCCAGGCGTAGGGGACCGATTCATCGTGCCCGTATCCTTGCATTGTCAAATCCGTATTTTCACATCATCAAATACGCATATTCGTTTCATCGCAAACACATTTCTACATTATCAAATACGTATATTCAAATCACCACACACGCATTTCTGTTCCCCATTTTGTGGGTGTTTACGGATATGAGGGCGCGATAAATCGGTCCCCTACGGCTGCTAACGGTCCGCTAATAACGCTGCTGCCGAATTGGAATAATATGGCAAACACTCCGCAAAATATCCACATTCAACCACGAAATACGTGCGAACGATTTGCAACAACATAACATTCAAAAATCAAAAACCATACTTTTGCAATACAAAAACCCCCTTTTTGCACGCCAAAAACCATACTTTTACACGGCAAAAACCATAC
>ERZ773031.1646-NODE-1646-length-10985-cov-5.021866_pt1 | contig 10985 bp, 8 predicted proteins | sample MGYA00511666_ERZ773031 | MGnify/ENA primary metagenome ERZ773031 (study PRJEB29015, sample SAMEA2738135) | human oral metagenome | biome: human oral; feature: human-associated habitat; material: saliva | place: China | collected 2250 ...
ATGGAGTCCCTTTGCGCCGGCAACGACGAAGTCCGCCTGCCGTCGTACGAGCTCCTCTGCCACGCGGCGCAGGGTCTCGCCGCGCTGCCCGACGGCGCGGATGAGGGCGCGTGCCGCATAGATCCGCCGCGCAATATAGCTGCGTGTCTCTGGATCCAGATCCGCCGTGTTCCGATACAGGCGCGAGATACGAAGCTGGGGGAGATGTTCTGAGCAGACCGTGACCTGCATCTCTCCATCAACAAGAGAGAGGCGCACATCGGCACGGATATAGGACGGCGGTTCCGCGCCGTAGGCACTGCCGGGCTTCGGTGAGAAGGTGCGCAGCACATCGACCGCCGACTGTACCGCCGCGAGAGAGACCCCCTCTGCCCGTGCAATCGCACGATAACGTCCCTCGGCAACGGCAGGAAGATGGTGTTCGATCACCGCACGCAAGAGGCCATGATAGAGATCCGCCCGTTCCGCCTGCAGGCGCATGCACTCAGCCAGATCACGCGCCCCGATCCCCGCGGGCTCAAACGACTGAAGGACGCGCAGCACCTCTGTCACATCAGGCATGCATGTCCCTGTGGCACGTGCTGCCTCGGCAAGGGGCAGCGTGAGGTATCCACGATGATCGAGCGACCCGATGAGAAATACCGCGATCGCCTTTTTCTCTTCGTCAGAAAAGCAAAAATCCACCTCACGCAGCAGCGCCTCCTCGAGCGAGAGGGCAACCGGCGCAGCCGGCTCCCACGTGTCGCGCGCCGTATGATCCTCTGCCGCATCCATATCATCCGCCCCATAAAAATCGTGCACCATCCACTCCATGTCGGGATGCTCATCCCGCAGCGGCGGCACTCCCTCCTCCATCTCAAGGAGAGGGTTCTCCATGTAGGCACGTTCGAGCTCCTCCTCCAAGGCAGAAGCAGAGAGCTGCAAGATGTGAATCGCCTGCCGCAGCTGTGCCGTCATGGCGAGGTGCTGTGTCTGCTTCGTCTCCTGTATCAACCGCAAGAAAATCCCCTCCCTTCATCATAATGTTTCTCCCTATTCGCGCTCAAAATCCCCGTCTGCTGTCATGCGCCAGATTTCGTCTGCCGCGCCCGCATGTGCGGCGAAACGGAGGATGTTCGGCGCGTCGCTGGCCTCGTAAAATGCGGCGGCGTCCTCCGCCGTACTGCCCCCCTGCACTTTGCGGGCGATGAGGCGGTCACGCAGGAGCTCTGCGGCTGCGTCGATGCGGAGGCGATGGTCGGCAAGGCTGCGGAGATCGTGCCACGGCTCCTCATCGAGCAGAAGCCAGTTGCCCTCGACGAGGAGGATCGGCGCATCCGCCGTGACGGCATCGGGCACGACGTCATGAATGCGGCGGTCATAGACGGGGAAGGTCACGCACCCCGCCCGCACTGCGCCGAGTTTCGCTGCAAGGGCGGGAACATCAAAGGTCTCGGGGGCACCCTTGATGGATGTCAGGGGGATTTCTTCCCCATCGCGCAGAATGGTATGCGCCGCGAGATAGCGATTCGGGTAGTGAAAGCCGTCCATGCCGAGTGCCTGCACGGGGGTAAGGCCCTCCTCTGTGCGTGAAAGCTGCTCCAAGAACTGCGCGAGTGTCGATTTCCCCGTGGCAGGCGGTGCGGCGAGGAAGACGAGAATACGCCGCGCCTCCGCACGCTGCATCTCCGTGAGGCGACGCAGCAGCGGCAAAAAGAGATGCTCCACCGTATCCGCGTTGTAGCGGATCTTCTGCGGCAGACCGTTCACCGTCATTGCGTAGCTGCGCCATCGTTTCTCGTGCATAGAAGTGCTCCTTTCGTTCTTTTTTATTGTAGCAGAGAGTCGGGATTTTGGAAATACAGAAATCCCTTGATCGACGATGCATACGATACTTCAACTGTATCGTTCATGGCGCCCCTTCCACCGCTTGCTGACCTGTCCAAGAAGCAAGTCCGTAGGACGAAGCTGATTGGGAAACAGGTCGTATGCGAAAACGTCCCAAGAACACGAGCGTTAGCGATGTGTGATTGGCTGACGTTGACCGCTCGCGGTCCCCCTCCCCCGTTTCGACGGGGGCTTGGGAGAGCGGTATATGAGCTTCCCCCGTCACAACGGGGGAAGTGGCACGCCATAGGCGTGACGATAGGGGCGCTTCGAACGAACCGCACAAAAAGAGCTGCTGCACGAATCAAAACAATTCATGCAGCAGCCCAAATTTTTTATTTTAGTCCTTCATGCGCGGTACGGTCATCGTGCCGAAGGCGGTCTCCTTGCGGTGGCAGTGCGGGCACTCGTTCTCGATGAGTCCCGTGTAGCCGCAGACGGGGTCGCGGTCGACGGGGTGGTTGATGGAGAAGTAGCCCATGTCCGCGTCGTGCATGGCGCGGACGACTTTCTCGAAGGCCTTGACGTTCTTCGACGGGTCGCCGTCCATCTCGATGTAGGCGATGTGCCCTGCGTTCTCGAGCGCGTGATACGGTGCCTCGATGCGGATCTTGTCATAGGCGCTGATGTCGTAGTAGACGGGCACGTGGCTCGAGTTCGTCATGTAGGAGCGGTCGGTGACGCCCGGGATCGTCCCGTAGACGCGTTTGTTCGCGCGCTGGAACTGCCCCGCCGTGCTCTCCGCGGGCGTGCCGAACGTCGACCAGTTGCGGTGCTCCGCCTCGGTGTAGGCATCGGTGCGCTCGCGCATGTGCCCAACGATCTCGAGCCCGAGTTTCTGTGCCTCCTCGCTCTCGCCGTGGTGCTTGCCGATGAGCGCGACAAGGCACTCGGCGAGCCCGCAGAAGCCGATGGAGAACGAGGCGTGCTTCAGCACCTCCTTGATGGAGTCGACGGGGCTCGCCTTTTCGCTGTCGAGCCAAACGCCCTGCCCCATGAGGAACGGATAGTTGTAGATGTGCTTTTCCTCGATGATCTTCAGGCGATCGAGCAGGTAGTCATGGCAGAGGTCGATGTAGTGATCGTAGAGCTCCCAGAATTTATCCAGATCGCCCTTCGCCTCGAGCGCGAGTTTCGGCAGGTTGATCGTCGTAAAGGAGAAGTTCCCGCGGCTGCCCGACTGCTCGGGTCCGTTGACGTTGCTCATGACGCGCGTGCGGCAGCCCATCGTCGCGACGCAGCTGTTGTAGTCGCCCGGCTTGTAGTACTGGAGGTTGTACGGTGCGTCGAGGTTGACGTAGTTCGGGAACAGGCGGCGCGCACTGACGCGGCAGGACTCGATAAAGAGGTCGTAGTTCGGATCCTCGGGGTTGTAGTTGACCCCCGCCTTGAGCTGAAATACGGAGATCGGGAAGATCGCCGTCTCGCCGTTGCCGAGCCCCTGCCAGATCGCGCTGAGCACCTCGCGGATGACGAGGCGCCCCTCGGGCGACGTGTCCATACCGTAGTTGATGGAGCTGAACGGCACCTGTGCGCCTGCGCGCGAGTGGAGGGTGTTGAAATTGTGGATGAGCGCCTCCATCGCCTGATGCGTCTCCTCCTCGACGCTCTCACAGGCGAGCTGGTAGATCGTCCGCACATCCGCCTCAAGCTCCTGCTCTGCCGACGTGTCAAACGCCGCACTGTAGACGGTGTGGAGTGCACGCATGAGCTCGGCGCGTGCCTGCTCTGCACGCACATCGTCCTGCTTTTCGGCATAGACGCAGACGGCAAAGTCGAGCTCGGCGCGCAGGGCCTTCTTGAACGCCTCATGCGTGAAGTAGCCGCGCCCGATGTGGTAGAGCAGTGCCTTCCACGCCTCCTCGACGATCGCCTTGCGGAAGGATTTTTTCACGCCGTCCGCCATGGCATAGTCAAAGGCGTTGATGCTCTGCCCGCCGAACATGTCGTTCTGGTTCGACTGGATCGCGATGCACGCGAGGCTCGCGTAGGCGCGGATGGAGTTCGGCTCGCGCAGGAAGCCGTGCCCCGTCGAGAAGCCGCCGCGAAAGAGCTTGAGGAGGTCGATCTGGCAGCAGTTGAACGTGATGAGCGAGAAGTCCTTGTCGTGGATGTGGATGAAGTTCTCGCGGTCGGCCGTCGCATAGCGCTCCTCGAGGACGTAGTTGTCGACGAAGTGCTTCGCGCCCTCCGCGCCGAGTTTCAGCATGATGCCCATCGACGCGTCCGTGTTGATGTTCGCGTTGTCGCGCTTGAGGTCGGAGTCTACCGCATCGGCAAAGAAGATGTCGCGGTAGCTCTCCATGAGGTGCTTCTGCGCGAGACGCCGCTGGGCGTGGCGCTGGCGGTAGGTGATGTAGCGGCGCGCGATGTCGTAGTGTCCGTGCGCGAGCAGCTGCTTTTCGACGAGGTCTTGGATCTCCTCGACGCTGATCTCCGTGCGGTCGCCGAACGCCTCCTCGACGCTCTTCGTCACCGTGTCGATCTCTAGTGCCGTCATCGGGTGGACGTACTCCTTGCTTGCCGATGTAATGGCATTGAGGATCTTCGACCGGTCATAGGGCACGGCATGACCTGCACGTTTTGTCACCGTCGTCACTGTCATAGATTTTGCTCCTTTATACTATATCTTGTGGTTTGTGTTTTTCACTACGGAAGATATTGTAACAGAGGAGAGAGATGTTGGCAAGGAGATTTTTCTATTTAGGAATCGCTGATAAAACAGTCTCTCAGATTGGCGTAGATTTTTTGTCCGATTGAGGCAGCAAACCGGACGCATAGCGAGGGCTATGTGGAGGATTTGCTAACGAAAAGCGGGCGAAAAAGATGCGTCAAGATGGTTGTGCCGAATTTATCAGTGCTTCCTTTACTGTGCGCCGTGCAAGCACTTCATTCTCCCTTTGCTTATCTGTCTCTCATGAGATATAATGAAGATGATTCTACGTTATAAAGGAAGGAACATTCATGAACGAAAATGATGCAGCCCGCCGCAAGATTATCCTGAGCGGCATCCAGCCCACCGGTACATTCACCCTCGGCAACTATCTCGGCGCGGTGAAGAACTGGCGGCAGCTGCAGAAGGAATACGACTGCTACTACTTCGTCGCCGATCTGCACGCGCTGACGGTCTACCACGAGCCCGCCATGCGGCGCAAGGCGAGCCGTGAGGCGTTTGCCCTCCTGCTCGCGTGCGGGCTTGATCCCGAGGAGAGCCTCGTCTTTATCCAGAGCCACGTCCCCGCACACGCACAGATGGGCTGGATGCTCTCGTGTCTCAGCCCGTTCGGCGATCTCAGCCGCATGACGCAGTTCAAGGATAAGTCGGCGAAGCATCCCGAGGACATCAACGCGGGGCTCTTCACCTACCCCGCGCTGATGGCCGGCGATATTCTCCTCTATCAGGCGGACTACGTGCCCGTCGGCGCCGATCAGACGCAGCACCTCGAGTTTACACGGAACGTCGCCGCGCGGTTCAACTACGTCTACGGCGAGACGTTCCGCCTGCCCGAGGGCTATTTCCCAAAGGCGGGGGCACGCGTCATGAGTCTCGCGGAGCCGACAGCGAAGATGAGCAAGTCCGACGAGAACGCCAAGGCGACCATCTTCATCCTCGACGACGAGAAGACGATCCTCAAAAAATTCAAGTCCGCCGTCACGGACAGTGAGGCCGAGGTCGCGTTCCGCGAGGGCAAGGACGGCATCAACAATCTCATGACGATCTACTCCGCCATCACGGGGAAATCCTACGATGCGATCACGGCGGAGTTCGCCGGAAAGGGCTACGGCGACTTCAAGACGGCCGTCGGGACGGTCGTCGCCGACGAGCTGCGCCCCATCCGCGAGCGTTATGCGGAGCTGCTCACGGATAAGGCATACCTCGATGCAGCGATTGCACGCGGGGCGGAGCGTGCCGCACACATCGCCGAGAAGACGCTCGCGAAGGCGAAACGCAAGATGGGGCTCGCGTGATGGGCGCGCATCGTGTGACGCGCGCCGTCATTCTCGCGGCCGGGCGCGGGTCACGGCTCGCACCGCTGACCGATCACCTGCCGAAGCCGCTCGTCCCCGTGAACGGTGTGCCGATCATCGCAACAATTTTAGATGCGCTTAATGTGGCGGGGATTTCGTCGATTACTATAGTACGGGGCTATTGCGGTGCGGCGTTTGATACGCTCAAGGACGCGTACCCGCACATTGCCTTTCTCGACAATCCGGACTGGGATGCGGCCAATAACATCTCCTCCATCGCCCTCGCGGGGCGCGCCGGGCTGCTCGAGGACAGCTATGTCATCGAGGGCGATCTCTACCTCGCGCATCCCGCCATCATCACGCCCACACAGGAGCGCACGAACTACATCGCGTTCCCCGTGACGGCGACGGATGACTGGTGTTTTGACACAGATGCCGACGGGAGGATCACACATATTGATACGCAGAGCTCACACCCCTGTCACCAGATGCTCGGACTCTCCTACTGGACGGCAGCGGACGGGGCGCGGCTGGCGCGCTGCGCGAATGCGCTCTACGCCGAGGAGCGGTACCGCCAGCTCTACTGGGACGAGATCATGCTGAAATACCATCCGCACGAATGCGACGTATACATCAGGGAATGCACGCGCGAGGACGTGTGGGAGATTGACACGGTGGAGGATCTGCGGGCACTGGAGGCGCGGATGAAGTATATGGGTTGAACGTTATGGCGGGATGCCCGCCTGTTGGATACTTGCCTGCTGGATGCTTGCCTACGGGATGCCCACGCGAAGCTACAGGAGGTTGTCTCTGCCGAGAAGGCGGTGCATCCCCTGTAGCAAACCTAGTGAAGCAAAGCCTCCCCCTCCACTGAGGGGGAGGGGAACCGCGAAGCGGTGGAAGGGGCGCTTTGATCAACAGCTTTTTTCTATCGTCAGAGATGCATACAAGCCACCAGCGCCCCTACCGTCACGCTGACGCGTGCCACCTCCCCCGTCGCGGACGGGGGAGGCATATATACAGCAAAAATGAAATAGAGGGAAAGATATGAAGAATGTCTACACCTGCTTCTGCACGGACATCATCCATGCGGGGCACAAGAACCTCCTGCGCGCGGCGGCAGAGCTCGGCCGCGTCACCGTCGGCGTTCTCTCCGACGCGGAGATGGTGCGCTACAACCGCTTTCCGACGAAGACGCTCGAGGAGCGCATGGCGATGCTCAGCGAGCTGCCCGAGGTCGCAGAGGTCGTCGTGCAGGAGCACATCATGTACGACGAGATCATCGACCGTCTGCGCCCCGACTACGTCGTCCACGGGAGCAACTGGGCGCAGGGACCCGAGTCCTCCATCCGCAAAAACGTTCTCGCGGCACTCGCGCGCTGCGGCGGGCAGCTCGTTGAGCCGCCGTACACCTACAATGACGAGGTACGCAAAATCGACTGGCAGATGCGCGAACAGCTCGCCATGCCTGAGGCACGCCGTGGCCGTCTGCGCCGGCTCCTCGCGATCGTCCCCATCGTCAAGACCATCGAGGTGCACAACGGCCTCACGGGGCTGATCGCGGAGAAAACCGTCGTCGAGAATGACGGCGGCCTCGACCAGTTCGACGCCATGTGGGTCTCCAGTCTCTGTGACTCGACCTCACGCGGCAAGCCCGACATCGAGCTCGTCGACCTCTCCGACCGTATCCAGACCATCAACGAGGTCATGGACGTCACGACGAAGCCCATCATCCTCGACATGGACACAGGCGGGACGGCAGAGCATTTCGCCTACAACGTCCGCACCCTCGAACGCATCGGCGTCTCCGCCGTCATCGTCGAGGACAAGACGGGTGCAAAGCGCAACTCCCTCTTTGGCACGGAGGTCGCGCAGACGCAGGACACGATCGAAAATTTCTCCGAAAAGATCGCAGCGGGCAAATCGGCACAACGCACGGAGGAGTTCATGATCATCGCGCGCATCGAGAGCCTGATCCTCGAAAAGGGGCAGGAGGATGCCCTCGCACGTGCCGCGGCGTATGTCGCGGCAGGCGCAGACGCCATCATGATCCACTCGCGCGCCAAATCACCCGATGAGGTCATCGCGTTCTGCGACGCCTTCCACGCGAGCCACCCCGATGTCCCCATCGTCGCCGTCCCCTCCTCCTACAACACGATCACAGAGGCGGAGCTCGCGGCACATGGCGTCCGCATCGTCATCTACGCCAACCAGCTCACGCGCGCGGCATTCCCCTCCATGGAGAATGCGGCACGCTCCATCCTCGTCCATCACCGCGCCCACGAGATCGACAAGGAACTTCTGCCGATCAAGGACATCATCCGACTCATCGAGGTCGTCTGAACGCGGCGTCATCTGTATGGAAGGAAGATCACATGGACAGCAAGTGGAAAGCCATCTGGAACCGACGGCGCGCAGACGAAGCTGCCCTCTCGGGCAGCTGGCAGGACATCTTCCTCGAGCTCAAGCGCATGAACGGCTTCGACGTCATGGAGGGCGGCATACCGCTCGATTCTCTCCTCATGCAGGCACAGTGCATCAAGGAGCTGCTGCACCTCACAGCAGGGATGAGCGTCTTCGACGTCGGCTGCGGGGCGGGAGCGAACCTCTATCTCCTGCAGCGTGACGGCATTGCTGTCGGCGGCACGGACTACTCTGCCGCTCTCGTCGAGGCGGCACGCGGCGTGCTCCCCGGGGCACGGGAGCTCACGTGCGGCGAGGCAGACACCTTTGATACAACGCTGACCTACGATGCGGCACTCTCCAACAGTGTCTTCTCCTACTTTCCTGACGAGGCATTTGCAGAACGCGTGCTCACGCGGATGCTCGAAAAGACAACGGGAGCAATCGGCCTCATCGACCTGCACGACGCAGCAAAAAAGGAGGATTTCCTCGCCTACCGCCGCGCGGCAATCCCCGACTACGACGAGCGCTACAAGGGACTCAGCAAGCTCTTCTACCGCCGCAGCTTCTTCGCGGACTTTGCCCGTTCGCACAACCTCAGGATCGAGTATCCCGCCATCGAGATGGAAGGGTACTGGAATACACCGTTCGTCTTTCACGTATTTCTGTATCGAAAGTAGGTCACCATGGACAACAAGTGGAGAGAGATTTGGAACCGCAGAAAGCCCGTCACGGGCGGACTCACAGGCGACTGGGAGCACGTCTACCTGGAGCTGAAACGGCTCAACGGCTATGATGTCATGGAGGGTGGCGTTCCGCTCAATGATTTTCTGAATTTTCATGCGGGCCTTGTCGAGTTGCTCGATCTCACTCCCGGAAAATCTGTCTACGAGGTCGGCTGCGGCGCGGGCGCAAATCTATTCCTCATGCAGCGTGAGGGGATGATCGTCGGCGGCTCGGACTACGCCGAGGGACTCGTAGAGACAGCGCGTGCTGTCATCCCAAATGCACGTGAGATGGGTACAATCGAGGCGGCGGCAATTCCGACCGATGAGAAATACGATGCGGTATACTCCTGCGGCGTCTTCTCCTACTTCCCCAACCATGACTATGCGCGGCGCGTTCTTGAGCGTATGCTCGAAAAGTCAACGCATGCCATCGGCATCACAGAGCTGCATGACCGCACGAAACGACAGGACTATCTCGCCTTCCGTCGCGCGAATATTCCAAACTATGATGAACGTTACGAGGGACTTGGCCGTCTCTTCCACCGCAGGGACTTCTTCGAGGACTTTGCGCGGGAACATAACCTCTCCATCTCCTTTCCTCCCCTCGAGATGGCAAATTACTGGAACACACCGTTTATCTTCAACTGCTTTATGTATCGGGAGTAAACCATGAACATCCAGCGCAACGTCCTCCTCAACCCTGGGCCTGCGACCACGACGGACACCGTCAAGATGGCACAGATCGTCCCTGACATCTGCCCGCGTGAGCGTGCATTCGGTCAGCTCATGCGCGAGCTCGGCACCGACCTCCTGAAGGTCGTCCACGCCAATGGGGCGGACTGGGCGGCCGTTCTCTTCTGTGGGTCGGGCACGCTCTGCATTGATTCGTGCGTCAGCTCGCTCGTTCCCGCAGGGAAAAAACTCCTCATCGTCAACAACGGCGCCTACTCTGCGCGCGCGGCAGAGATCGCACGCGCCTACTCCGTGCCGCACATCAACCTGACCTTCCCGGCGGACGGACTGCCCGACCTCGATGCGGTGGAGAGCACGCTCGCAGAGAATCCTGACATCGCCGCCGTCTACACGACGCATCAGGAGACAGGTACGGGCATCCTGAACCCCGTGCGCGAGATCGGCGCGCTCGCCCATGCACACGGCGCGGTCATGATCGCCGATACAATCTCGACCTATGCCATGATCCCCTTCTCCGCCGACGAGATGAACATCGACGTCTGCATGTCCTCGGCGCAGAAGGGCATCCAGGGGATGACGGGACTCTCCTTCGTCATCGCCAAAAAATCCCTGCTCGCGGCGGCAAAGGACTATCCCGTGCGCTCCTACTATACGAACCTCGTCATGCAGTACGAGGGCTTCGAGGAGACGGGTGAGATGCGCTTTACCCCGCCCGTGCAGACCGTATACGCGGCAAAGCGCGCGCTCGCCGAATACTTCGCCGAGGGAGAGGCGAAGAAATGGGCACGCCATACTCGCACGATCAACGCCATCCACGAGGGAATCGCCCGTCTGGGGCTCACCGAGACCATCCCGCGTGCGATCCAGTCGGGACTCGTCGTCGCCGTCAACTATCCGTCGGCAGACTTTGACTTCACCCGGGTGCACGACTACTGCTATGAGCGCGGCTACACCATCTATCCCGGCAAAATGCAGACGGCATCGACCTTCCGCCTGTGTGCACTCGGCGCGATCGACGCGCCCGACATTGTGGCGTTCTTCTACGTATTCGAGGAAGCACTGAACGCATAGCGGCAGGAGCCCGATCGCGGCTTTGAGGAAAGGGATCCACCATGCAGGACGACGATTTCAGCATATTCTGGCGCAACGATACGCACGCGCAGGGGCTCTTCTATGATCTCCTCGCACGGTCGGAGCAGGACGCCTACGACGACGACTTTATCATCCAGCTTGCCGCGTATCGTGAGGCAGCGCCCACGAGTGAGCGCGCGGATATTTTCGCGGCGAAGTATCTGCTCCATCACGGTGACGCGGAGAATGCGGCGG
>ERZ773031.1651-NODE-1651-length-10967-cov-21.418988_pt1 | contig 10967 bp, 4 predicted proteins | sample MGYA00511666_ERZ773031 | MGnify/ENA primary metagenome ERZ773031 (study PRJEB29015, sample SAMEA2738135) | human oral metagenome | biome: human oral; feature: human-associated habitat; material: saliva | place: China | collected 2250 ...
CAGACATCATATTCTGTACCGGCGGCATGAGCGTAGATCCTGATGATTTAACACCAGGCGCCATTAAACGCTACGCAGATCGCGTAGTGACATACGGATTACCTGTACTGCCAGGCTCTATGGTGTGCATTGCATACTGTGCTGATGGCACGCCAATTTTAGGCGTACCAGGAGGTGTATTGTTTAGTAAACCAACGGCCTTTGATGAAATTGTGCCACGCCTCATTGCAGACGATGAGATTACAAAAGAAGACTGTATCTGTATGGGGCATGGGGGGCTCTTGGGATAAGATAGATTTAAAGATAGATTTTATCTTTATAATAGTAGTCTTTGTATCTGAATAAAATAAAAAATATACCTAAAAAGGGACTGTAGCGAAATATGGTAAAACTGTATTTCGCTACAGTCCTTTTGTCTTATTATACAATTTCTTGATTTTATTATATATAGTGTTTCTGAGAATTATAAAACGTAGAAGATTTTTGCAAGGTTAAGTTGTCTAAGATAGAGAAAATATTTAAAAAATGAAAAATAAATTTAATATTCTGTTGCAAAAAAATAAGATTAATATATAATTTACATATAGAAAGGAGAGGGATTTATGAGAGTTGTACGTATTGTAGCAAGTTGTATTGGCTTGCTGACCACATTTGGTACATTGCCTAGCATGGCAGCCGATGTATCTACCCCTTTTATACAACAAGAAGCGGCCCGAGCCGATGCTTCGTTGCGTCAACGCGCAGAAGCACCGATGACTGGGGCCGCTTCGTTGCGTTCAGAATCAGCGTATGTTGGTCTTAGTAGTGCTCCTATGAAGGCATTACCAAAGGAAGCGATTGCATTTCCTATAGACCATATTGTTATTACATCGTCAGAACCTGTATTTCGTAAATATAAGAACCGTTTAGAGGCGTATGAGCATAATCGAATCGGGTCAGACGGGGTTACATTCCTTCAAAAGCAATTACAAGAACAATTATTAGCAGATGGATATGTAACAAGCCAAGTGGTTGTACCTAATCAAGATTTACATTCAGGGGCATTAACCTTTGAGATTTTACCAGGGTATGTTGAAGATATTGTTCTTACAAATCCAAATGCACGGACGAATTGGCGGAGTGCATTCCCTGTACGACCTGGCTATGTATTACGACGTCAAGCATTAGAACAAGGAATTGATCAGATGCGTAGCGTACCTGGTCAAGATATAAAGATGACGATTGAACCAGGTACCAAGCCGTTACATTCTATTGTTAAGCTTATGGTAGAACAAAAAGGATTTGTGCATGGCTCATTTATCTTAGATAATTCAGGATATAAAGCTACAGGAGAGTATCAAGGTACTGTATTTTTATCGTTTAGTCAATTGCTGGGTCTTAATGATACGTTAACAGCTAATTTCACTAAAGATATAAGCCCCCATGATGATGGCCATGGGTCAAAGCAATATGCAGTTAATTATATGATTCCAGATGGCAATCGTACGTATAGACTATCTACGTATAAGTATAGCTATAATCAATTGGTATTTATGCCAAACGCATTTCGCTCGGCTGGTACCACACAAGGTACAGAGGTATCAGTAGAGCAGGTTCTAAATAGGACTAGTCGTTCGAAAACATCAGTTATTGCTAAGGTTAATCATAAGTCTCGTCATAATTATCTGGATGATGTAGAAATTGGTGTTCAAGAACAACATACCACATCGGTAGAATTAGGGGTATCTCATCGCCAATATAGAGGCAATACAGTAAGTGATATGTATGTATTTTATCGTCAAGGTATTAAAGGATTGGGTGCTAAGGTACGAAGTTGGGAAGGCTTGGCAGATAATCCAACTACACTATACAAAATGGCTGGGGTTGAAGGGCAGATTCAAACGGGAGTACGAATCGGTCATAAGCAAGGTATATTCTCGATGCGCTTTAGAAGTCAATTTACTAATCAGCGCTTATTTACTACGGATCAGTTTAGTATTGGTGGACGGTATTCGGTACGTGGATTTAGTGGTGAAGAAACATTACGAGGTGACTCTGGGTACTACGTACAAAGTGAATGGTCATTACCATTTAGAAAACAACAAATCACGCCTTATGTAGGTATAGATATTGGGCATGTATGGGGCCCATCCACAGAACCACAACTTGGTACTACCTTGATTGGTGGTGTCGTTGGTGTACGAGGCACTGTTGGTGAAGCTGTTAATTATGATGTATCACTAGGGACGCCCATTAAGAAACCAGAAGGTTTTAATACAGATACCCGTGTGTGGGCGTTTAGAGGGAGTTATCAGTTTTAAGTGTTGTACAGAGAAAGTTGTATAGATACATAATACATATTGTTTTATATACTTAGGAGAGATACATAATATGAATATTAGAAAACATACGGCAATGGCCATCTTTGCTGCATTGCTTGCCACAAATTCTGCCCCATGGATTCCAATGGCGTTAGCCAATCCTGTTGTACCTGCTCAAGGTGCATTGGGGCCAAAAACAGAAGAGGCTCGTAATGGTATGACTGTAGTCAATATCAATACGCCTAATGATAAAGGTCTATCCCATAACCAATATGATGCATTTAATGTAGATAATAAAGGGCTTATTTTAAATAATGCCAATCGTCCTGTGAATACGGAGCTTGCAGGTTACATTATGGGAAATCCGAATTTAGTAGGACCTACAGCGAATACGATTTTAAATGAGGTAACGGGTACGGGTGCAACATCTATGAATGGTGCCCTTGAAGTAGCCGGCAATAAGGCACATGTTATCATTGCCAACCCGAATGGTATTTCTGTCAATAATGGCACCTTTATCAATGCTAATAGTGCTACATTAACAACGGGGAACCCAATTATTAATAACGGTAGTGTTACAGGCTATCAAGTACAACAAGGTAGTATCACAGTAGGTGAAAAAGGCCTTAATGCATCGAAAACAGCACGCACAGATATGTTAGCTGAGGCTGTTCAGCTTAATGGTAAAGTTTGGGCGAAAGATGCTCAAGTTGTGACGGGGAAGAATGCTGTTTCCGTAGATTCTTCTGGTAAAGTTACGAATGTTCACAAAACTGGTGAATCTAGTCAAGTTGGCCTTGATGTAGCTGCTATTGGTGGTATGTATGCCAATAGCATGTATTTAGTTGGCACCAATGATGGCTTTGGTGTGAATAATCAAGGTGTATTATCTGCACAAAATAAGTTAACCGTAGATAGTACTGGCAAATTGCAAAATACCGGTACTATCGCTGCTACAGATGCAGATGTTACTACAAAAAGTTTCGAACAGATGAATCGTGGTAAATTGTATGTGGATACAGCTAAGATTACCACTGATTCTGTCATTCAAAAGGGGAACACAGAGACTAAAGATGCCCCTGTTATGATTGCCCAAAAAGATTTATCTATAGCAACCAATTCGATTGTCAATACAGATGGTAGTGTGATTAAAGCCGAAGGAAAACTACAACTTGGTAAAACGATGGATTCTACAGGAACTGTGTCTGGTAAGATAGATCGTATTGTAAATACAGCGTCTACCATTGAATTTGGTCAAGGTGGTGCATTATATGCTAAATCTGTAGACAATAAAAATGGTGGGATTACCCTTAAACGTGTAGCGGTAGGTGAAAAAGAGCATATTAAAAATGAAGTAGCACCATCTGGTAGCATTAAGCGATACCAATTATCGGAAGAACGAATCTATGGGCATGATGATGAAATTCCAAAAGATAAAGTAGTAGTACACTCTTCTGAAAATCTTCAACTTTCAGTGTATGGCGATCATAAAGATAGCTGGACTAAATATGAATATGATCGTACTCGTGAAAAAGATGTGGTAGATACATCTAACCCAGGGCGGATTATTTCCGGTGGAGATTTACATATGGATGTCGATCATATGACGAATGAAGCTAGCCAAATTAGTGCTGCCGGGGATATCACTGGTACAGTAGGTCACTATGAGCAAAGTAATCCTAAGGGTAATGAATATATTACTGAAGAGGGCACTGCCACAAGTTATAGTCGTCATCATAAAAAAGGGTGGGATACTACCAATATTCGTGAAGCGAAGTATAAGAATACGATAGTCAACCCTACAGATGTTCCTGTTGCCGTATATGGTAGTCATGTAGAAAATAGTACAAGTGATGCTACAGTAGATGCATCTTTATTAAATAGTATGAGTCAGTTATCGACGAACCCTAATACTACGTATGTGATTGAAACCGATCCAAATTTTACAAATCGTCGTAACTTCTTATCTTCTGATTACGTATTATCTCGCCTTAAATTAGACCCTATGAATGTACAAAAACGATTGGGTGATGGGTATTACGAGCAGCAACTCGTTATGCAAGAGATTATGCGTCAAACCGGTAAAAGTAGACTGCAATCGGGTCTTTCCGCAGAAGAACAATATCGCCAATTAATGGATGCAGGGATTAGTGTAACAAAATCTCAATCTATTGCATTAGGTAGAGGCTTAACAGAGGCTGAGCAAAAGAATCTTAAAGAGGATGTAGTGCTCTTAGTTAGTAAGGCTGTGGTATTGCCAAATGGTAAAACAGAAACTGTATTAGTACCGACTCTATATTTAGCCCCAACTACAAAACGGGTAGAAGGTGCAGCTAACTTACAGGCCCAATCCATTAACCTTTCTGTTGATACTATGAAAAATAGTGGTAGTATTGTGGCGGATAAAGATGTGACTCTTACTGGTAATACTATTCACAATGACAATGGTCTTATTAAAGGGAACACAGCTACGGTTATAGCGAATGATGAAGTTCGTAACACACAAGGGACTATTATGGGCAACGATACAGTCTCTGTGTATGCTAAGAAAGACGTCATTAATGAAGGCGGTACCATTACACAAACGAATGCAGCTGGTTCCACAAAGGTTAGTGCTGGTCGTGATGTAATGAATACAGGCGTACAGTATAAGGCAGCTAATAGCAAAGTTGAGTGGGATAGTCGAAATAATCGACGTGAGACGATAACCGGTGTAGATCAAGGTCGTATTGGTGGTGCTGGTGAAACAACAGTAGTCGCAGGCCGAGATGTATCTATGGCGGCAGGTGTTATTACCTCTGATGTAAATACGCATGTAGCGGCCGGCCATAATGTAACGATGAAAGCCATGAATGCTACACATGAACTGGAAGAACATCGTTTTGACAAGGGTAAATCTGGTGGCGGACACTCTCAAACGACTCAGTCTCATGATCTTGTTAACGCACAATCATCGGTTGGTAGTAGCATTGAAGGTAAGCATGTTTCTGTTGTAGCCTCTGATGCTGTACAACTAGAAGGCAGTCAACTATTAGCGGCAGATACTGTTCAAGTATCTGGTAATACGGTTGAACTAAATACGGCGAAGGCAAATAGTACCGTTAATCATGTGTATGTAGATAAAAAGAAAAGCTTGGTAAAACGTGAAAGCACCAATGCAGTTGATGATGCAACTACTACAGCCGTAAAAGGTTCTACAGTAAGTGGTAAAGATATACAGATTACAAGTGCTCAAGATGTAACCGGTCAATCTGCTCAAATTATAGGTGAACATACAGTAGATGTTACGGCTGGTGGTAAGGTAGAACTTGGTGCAGATAAAGCGATTACAGATGGTACTAGTGTATATCGTCATAAGAAATCTGGTTTGCTTGGTAGTACAGGAATAGGCTTTACTATAGGTAAAGAAAAACACAATATAGATGAAGCTAACCATGAAGAATCTACTGTACGAAATACAATTGCCAGCACGAAAGGTACTGTTACTGTCAAAGCGAATGATACCGTTCATCTCACAAGCGCTGATATTGTTGCAAAAGATGGTGCTGTGTTAGAAGGTTCTGCCGTTACATTGGATGGAAATATAGATCACAACCATATGTCCCATGATGAACGTTATAAGAAGACGGGTCTTACCGTATCGTTAGGTGGTGCAGTGGCTAATACGCTTACTAATGCAACTCGTACTATAAAACAAGCGGGTGGACGAGACGATAAACGGTTAGCCGCACTTGAACTCAATGAAGCACGTCAACAATTGCAAGATGGATATGAAGCTGTAGATACAGCTTTACATGGGGCTAAAATACGAGATGCAGTGACTGGTAAAGTTGAGAAAGTAGATGGTAAAGCTAAACGAGGCGCTAAAAATATTGATGATGCGATAAATCTCTCTGTAAGTATTGGTAGCACTTCTAGAAAACAAGGGCAAGTAGTGGACACAAATACATATCAAGGTGGTACTCTTGTTAGTGATAGTGAAGTACATATCAAAGCTCGTGATGCTCAGCAAAGTGGTATCGGTTTAACTGGTGAAACAGTACAAGCAAAAAAACTAGTATTAGATAGCGCTAGTGATATTAATCTTGAAGCTGGTAAAAATACTATAGATGTTAAGAATACTTATAAAAGCTCTGGATGGAGTGTCGGTGCTGGTATTAGTTTGACTGGTGGCGGCCTTCTCAATATTAATGCGAGTGGTAATATGGCTCGCCAAAATGGCGATACCCATCAAGAAAGTTATGTACCAACGACGATTAAAGCAGCACAACTAGCACAACTTAAAGCAAAGCGAGATACGAATATGATTGGCTCTACTGTATCTGGTAAGAAAGTTGAAGTTGATACGGGTCGTGATTTACATATTCAAAGCTTACAAGATGTAGATAACTTTAAAGAACACAGTAAGTCTGCTGGCTTCTCTGTTTCCTCTAAACCTAATTTCAAGGATCCAACAGGTAGTATAAGTGCGAGTGTAGGTCGCATTGATAGCAAATGGAAAAGCGTGACTCATCAAGCCGGTATTTTTGCTGGCGAAGATGGCTATGATATTAATGTAGGGAATGGTACTACATTAGAAGGTGCTGTTATTAAAAGTGAAGCTCCAAAAGCTAAGAATACATTGACTACTAAATCTCTTGAGATGAAAGATATCCAAAACGAAGCCGAGTATACCTATAGCAACAACGGGATTGGCTATAACTATTATGGTAGTAAAAAGAAACTCGAAGAGATGAAGACCAAGGATAAAAAAGGCTATGATAAGATTTATAACAGCATTGGTCTAGTTCCAAACTTAGGCGTAGGATCTAAAGGTAAAGCAAGCTCGACTACTCAATCTGCTATTTCTGATGGTATACTAACTGTAGATGGTAAAGAAATTGATACTAAGACAATTAATACCAATACAGAGAATACGTTACATCAGTTAGATAAGATTTTTGATAAAAAGAAAATTGAAGAACGTCAAGAATTGGCACGCTTATTTGCTAAGAATGCTTATGAGCAATTACATAACTGGCAACCTACCACAAAAGAAGGCAAGATTGCTAAAGCTTTTGCTCATGGTGTGATTGGCGAGTGGGCTGCACGTATGGCGGGTAATGCACCTGGTAGTGGCTTTAAAGCTACAATGACCAATGAATTGCTCATAGAAAAGATTAAGCAAATAGCGAATAATGATCCAGCATTAGCACAATGGTTAAGTGCCGCCGTAGGAGGTGTAGTTAATAAGGTGAGCGGAGACTCTGTAAATACTGGAGCAGCAGTAGCATCTTATGCTACTAAATGGAATGAATATGAAGTTCCAATGTATGGAATATATCATGCGCCTATTGCGGAAGATTATCAATTAGGTACGGAGGAGCAGAAGCAGATTGCAGAGCAATATGGTAGATACATTATGGTAAAATCAATGGAAAGTGAAGCAGATACCTTATTACCACCGAGAGACTGGCCGAAAGAAGAGAATCAGTTAGTGGTAAAAGCTGCAGGTATCTCTCCTTGGGTTCTTCCGGTTACATTTAACCATGCTTATGGTGTAGATTATCAGGGAAATAAATATTTAATTCAAGGTGCAGATATTGGTGAAGGAACTTTTCCTATTCATATCACGAAGTCTACTGTAACTTATAAATGGGGAAGTTTTACTGGTGTAAGTGCATATGCTAATATAGGTGTTTTGGGAGGAACAGGAGCTAGTATCTCTAAAGACTCTTTTTCAACAAATTCGTCTATTAGTACAACTGGTATGGCAGTAGTAGGAATTGAGACTGCTATTCAAATGCCTAATTCTGAAGATTTTAGATATGGGATTAATGAAGCACAGGGAATTGATTTTAAAAATTATAATATATATCAACCTAATGGATTATTTACAAATCCTAATAACAATAATGAAGAGTCAACAGAGGAAAGAATAGATTAGAGGTTTTTGGTTTATAATGGAGCAACTATGTGGGTGTATACAATGTTAAAATCTAAATTTTATGAATTACCATTTCGAGCTCGATTTATAATAGGTGGTTGGATTTTAATAATCAGTCTATTTTTGCTATATTCAATAATTATAGTTTTGATGCATCCTATATTCCTAAATCATGTGAATAATTCTAGTTCGACTTTAGAGCGGTATAATAGCTATGTAGTGGCGATGAATATTTCATATGAGGGGAAGAATAGTCAGATTATTGTAAAAACAATTGAGTATCAGAATCTCTCCGTAGAAGACGTAACTAATGAATTACAATTATATGGTATAAAGCTTATTGGTTCTGATAAATTTGAAAACTCTACATATACTTTATTTGATACGACAAATAAAGTAAAAATTATTGTTTCAAAAGAACAAAATAAAACTATAGTTAAGTTTATTTATTAACTTTAAAAAGTAATTTTGTATGAAATAATATAATTTACTCTTATGGCACCTATACCATGCACAATGGCTTGATATAGGTGTCATTTTAATGTTACAAAGTAATAAAAATCAGTATTGTTTAAAATCTAAGTAATTCTATTAGAATCACCAGATTTTAACGAATTTATGAGTGTTTTATGATAAAATAAAAGATATGAATACTTCAACAACTCGGTCTATTACCTACAATGGTGACACAATTGAATATGAGTTAACAATCAAGCGTGTAAAGAATATAAATATGCGTGTGCACAAGGGTGGTAGTGGCCATGTTTCGGCGATTGCTTATGTACCAGGTCATTGAATTGATGCGTTTGTTATTGAAAATATACCCTTTATTGAGCGGGCTCGTTTAGGAAGCAAGGACAAGTAGTAGATACAAATACATATCAAGGTGGTACTCTTGTTAGTGATAGTGAAGTACAAATCAAGGCTCGTGATGCTGAGCAAGGTGGTATTGGTTTCACTGGTGAAACGGTACAAGCTAAAAACCTAGTATTAGATAGTGCTAGTGATATAAACCTTGCAGTGGGCAAAAATACTGTAGATGTTAAGAATACCTATAAAAGCTCTGGATGGAGTATCGGTGCTGGTATTAGCTTAACTGGTGGTGGGCTCATCGATATTAATGCGAGTGGTAATATGGCTCGTCAAAATGGCGATACGCACCAAGAAAGCTATGTACCAACGACGATTAAAGCGGCACAATTAGTACAACTTAAAGCAAAGAGAGATACTACTATTATTGGCTCTACTGTATCTGGTAAGAAAGTTGAAGTTGATACAGGTCGAGATTTACATATTCAGAGTTTACAAGATGTAGATAACTTTAAAGAACATAGTAAATCTACGGGCTTCTCTGTTTCCTCTAAACCTAACTTCAAAAATCCAACTGGTAGTATCAATGCTAGTGTAGGACGAATTGATAGCAAATGGAAAAGCGTAACTCAACAAGCTGGCATTTATGCTGGAGAAGAAGGCTATAACATTAATGTAGGGAATGGTACTACATTAGAAGGTGCTGTCATTAAAAGTGACGCTCCAAAAGCAAAGAATACATTGACTACTAAATCTCTTGAGATGAAAGATATTCAAAATGAAGCCGAGTATACCTATAGCAACAACGAGATTGGCTATAACTACTATGGTAGTAAAAAGAAACTCGAAGAGATGAAGGCTAATGATAAAAAAGGCTATGATAAGGTTTATAATAGCATCGGTCTAGTTCCAAACTTAGGCGTAGGCTCCAAAGGTAAAGCAAGCTCGACTACTCAATCTGCAATCTCAGATGGTATACTAACAGTAGATGGTAAAGAAATTGATACTAAACCCATTAATACAAATACTGAAAATACATTACATCAATTAGATAAAATTTTTGATAAAAAGAAAATTGAAGAACGTCAAGAATTGGCTCGTTTATTTGCTAAGAATGCTTTCGAAGAAGTACATCGCTTAAGTGATAAATATCATTGGAAAGAAGGCGGTCCAGAAAAAGTAGCTTTGCATGCTGCAATAGGTGAGATTACTGCGCAATTGGCAGGTAATCCAAATGGATCTGGTGCTGTGGCGTCTGGTATTAATGAACTAGCTATTAAAAAGATTATTGATAAGGTGGGAAAAGAGCATCCGGATCAAGCACAAATATTAAGTGCCGCTTTAGGTGTAGTGGTTAATAAAGTTTTGGGGAAACCCTCTACAAGTGGTGGTGCTGTATCTGTACTTGGTACTAAATTTAATGATCAGAAAAATGGTGATAATTCAGAAGGTATGTTTGCGACATATGATGATGCTGCCAATGCCGCTCAGCAAAAACTAGCTGAGGAGCAAGAAGGTCAAGAGTTTGATTTTTATAGTGAGGATGTTTATGGTCCTGAGTATAAAACTGAGGCTATAATTAGTATCGCTCCAGTTCATCTTGCTGCAAAATTAGGGATAGAGTCTGCAAAGTCAACTGAAGAATATAGGTTGGCAGGAATATTACTTGAACAAGCTCTCACAGGGGCAGGGGATATGCATTTTTATGAAGGTTCTTTAGCGTCTCAACGGCTATCGAATGATTATAATACTAGATCCAAATTATATAAGGCTGGTAAAAGTATTCCCGTTGGAACGACTCGCCCTTTTTATATAAGTGTTGATACAGATTATGGTGGAAATCATTATGCCTTTGGTCGCATTAAATTAGTTGCGAATATATCTCATAACTATGATGGTTCAGTGAGTGCAAGCGGATATGGTACTGATAA
>ERZ773031.1659-NODE-1659-length-10952-cov-2.881068_pt1 | contig 10952 bp, 14 predicted proteins | sample MGYA00511666_ERZ773031 | MGnify/ENA primary metagenome ERZ773031 (study PRJEB29015, sample SAMEA2738135) | human oral metagenome | biome: human oral; feature: human-associated habitat; material: saliva | place: China | collected 2250 ...
CACCCCGCCGAGCCGTATCGGCTATTCCGCGAGGGCGCTCACGCACCAGTGGACCGGGGTACGTGGCGTTTCGACGTCGCGTGAGGTCGAGGCAGATGTCGATATGTCATCGATGCCTGTCGCGATTGTGGGGGGCGGGCAGGCCCCCCGGGTCCAGGTCGTGATTCCCCCGGCGCTCGTGCCCGCCGGAGCATCCTGCTATGTCGAGGGTGTCACGGACACGGGCTTCACGTGGACTCCTCGCGGCGGGGTGTGGGAGAGCAAAGGCCTGCAGCGCACTATTGGTGACCCGCTCGCACCGATCAATACGCCGATCAGGTACAGGCTGACGACATCGAGGGGCGTCACGGTCGAGTCGGAGCCGGTGATCCGCTCATGGGGCGGCCTGTCGCTGATGACTGACGCGGCAGGCTCGAAGCCAGTGAACTTCTTGTGGCAAGGCACGGACCAGCGAGAGCTGAAGCTACGGGTCACGGAGCATGAAGTGCCAGGGCGCGCGACACCCCTGGTGGTGTATGCGCCCACGATGGGGCGCGGCACGGTCTCTCTCACGGCTCGCACGAACCTGCAGAACACCCCAGCCATGAAGACACTCCTGGCGTCTCCTACGCCGGTCGCGATCTTCCACAACCCGCGCCACTGCGTCCAATGCAAGCGCGGAACGTGCGACGTCGATCCTGTGACGCTCATGTCGGTGACATCGGCATCGATGGAGCGCGCGCCGCGTCTCGACGTCGCCGAGCGCATCTGGCAGCTGAAGGGCACAATTGTTGACCTCCCTCAGCCGCACACTCCGTTGACAATGTCGACGTGGCACGACTTCGATAAGCGACGGCTGACGTGGAGCGGACTGGATGCTCGTCGGTGGCCGTGGGATAAGTTCGATAGAACCGTGTGGCAGGAGGACGCATGAGCATGCCGACCGACGTCGAGCAGATCCCGGAGGACCTGCTGACCTCCGGCTACTCGCTGTCTGCCACCGTGGAGTCGTGGCTGGGGTCGCAGTACCTGGGGGAGGTCCCTGTCGAGGATGGGTCAGTGGCGTGGGACGCTGGCCAGCAAGTGCAGGGCACCCTGTCCCTGACGGTGCCCCGTGTGGGCGCTGTGCAGGGGCAGGACTGGCGCGACTGGGACCCCGTAGACCCAGACCACCCGCTCGGCTGCTACGGGCAAGTCCTCCACGTGAGCATGACGGTCAGCTCACTCGTCGGCGCGGGCTGGTGGACGATCCCGATGGGGCGGTTCCTTATCACCTCGGTCGAGCCGGGACCGTCCACCGTGCGAGTGACGGGCAAGAGCCTGATGCACCGCCTCGAGGAAGACAGGCTGCCGGAGCCGATGGCACCCGACCCGGCGGGCACTCTCGCATCAGAACTGCGCCGCCTGGTCGGTGCGCGCATCTGCGTGATCATCGATCCGGCGCTCGGCGACAGGCCCTGCCCGTCGATGTCTTGGGGCGAGAGTCGCATCGATGCGGTCTACGAGATCGCGAAAGCATGGCCTGCGACAGTGCGCGAGGGTGGCGACGGCATCATGTATCTGTCGCCACCGACCGCGCCGCCCACCTCGCGGCCGACGCTGCTCCTCTCGGATGGGGAGGACGGCACGGTCGTGGGGGTGGCGGCCTCGGTGAGCCGCGACAAGGTCTACAACCGCGTGGTCGCTCGGGGGCAGCAAACTTCCGACGAGGGGGCTCCCTCGTTCCAGGCGATCGCCGATCAGCTGACGGGGCCGATGCGTGTCGATGGGCCCTATGGCACCGTGCCGCGCTTCTTTTCGTCCCCGCTGATTACGAGCTACGAGCAGGCCAAGCGCACAGCAGAGGCCATGCTCGCAGACTCAGTCAGGAAGAAAATCAAGATCCCCGTACAGCACGCCCCGGACCCGCGCATCCGACTAGACGCACACGTCGAGATCGCCACGCGGCCCGTGGACGAAGCGTCCACGAAGACCATGTGGGGCACCGTCTCCGCATACGAGGTCCCCCTCACCTACCGGGGCACACAAAAGAGCGATGTGGAGGTGAGCGTATGAGCAACAGCCCCGTGATGGACCTGATCTCGACGGTGCCCGACGATCTACCTCCCCGCTATGGCTCCGACAGGTCACCGACCGCGATCGCGCGCGTGGTCAGCCTCATCGAGGGAGGCCGAGCCCTCAACGTCAGCCTGTACGGCGGACCTCCAATCCAGATTTCAGCGACCGCAGTCAACTGGACCGGTGTCGAAACCGCACACGTGCTACTCGACCCCGACACGGGGCGGGCACTACACGCGCTCGGGCCGGCACCCACACCGGAAAACCCGCTCCCCAAGTGGGAACAGCCGACCGCGCCGACACAGACCGTGAGTGAAGCTGTGCTGATCCCACAGTGGGCGGGCACCTGGGACGGTACCGCGTGGACCCGGCATGGTGGCGGCGGAGCCTGGCAGGGTACGTCCGGGGGGCGTCGCTTCACAGGCCTCGCGCTATTCGGCCGTCAAGCTGAGGCACTCGGACGTATCACGATCAAGGCCGCCACGCTGACGCTCCGCCCGCACCCGACGTCAGCAGCATGGTCAGTGCAGATCGCGCCCGCAACCTACTCGGACACCGGACCAGTCACGACGGGCGCAACGATCAGCGCCCCCGTCCAGGTGGGTGCCACCGTCCTGGCCATCGACATCACGCGCATCGCCGCCGGGCTCCTGACTCCGGGAACTGGCCTCGCCCTCGTCGGCCAGACATACGGCGGCGTCCAAGCCACCGGAGACAGTCTCTCAATCCGCATCACCTACACCTCCCGATAGGACAACGCATGAGCTACACCGACCAGCGGGGACACCGCGTCCCCTCACCCACAGACCCCGCACAGCGCCAGGATCTCCTGGACCTGTCTTTGTCCATCCCGTCCTACAAGGCATGTGCCTCCGAAACCGCGGCCGCGCAGTACGTCTCCGCGCTCGCGGCTGCGGGTCTCGTGGCGTCCCCCTCACAGCCCGTCTATGTGTGGCGCACCGACCTTGATGCCGTCCGGGTATGGGACGGGAGACGATGGGCTGGGGACTCGACAATGCAAATGGAGCTGTCGGCGGTAGGTGATGTACCGGTCGGCGTGGGTCTGGGGGCAGGCACACGCCACGGCATGATCAAAGCGGGCAAGGTGGCGACGTCGGGAACCGAGGTCTTATTCGGGTCGCTTTATCTTGATCTCGTGAAGTTTACGACGCCGTTCCCCAATGATTGCGTCGCGGTCACGCTCACCCCCCTGTACGGCGTGGGCGCCGCGCAATGGAGTTTCAAAGAAGGCAAGCAATTCTGCCTGGACACAATGAACAAAAATGGCTTTCGCGCAATGCTGCCGGGAGTCACCTCGCCCGGCAGGCACGCCTACTCGTGGGTGGCAATCGGCTACTGACCACGAACAACTGAACTCACCCCTCGGATAATCCCGTCCGGGGGGTTTCGTCTACCCAACTAAGGAGAGACATATGGAACCGATTATCGAAGAACTCATGGCCTCGATGACCCCCGCGACGGACACGCCGCCTGACATCGTCGCCCCGATCTTCATCCCCTACGAGCAGACGGAGGCCGCGCGATGAGCATGACCGCACAGAACGTCCTCACCTGGGCAGCCGGCGAAATCGGCTACACGCGCTGGGACGACCCCGAGGAGGGGTCGAAGTACGGCCGATGGTACGCCAAGAAGCACGGCGCGTACTACGGCACGTCCGGCGTCCCATTCTGCGCGATGGGAGCCTCCTGGTGCGCGACCGACGATAAGGACAAGTCTGTCCTGCCAGGCGGCGACTTCGCGTATGTCCCGTATGGGATCGCCGCCGCAGCCCGCGGGGGGCGCCTCGTGTCCCCGGTGACTCAGGCCGCGCCCGGCGACCTGGTTTGCTTCGACTGGGACGACGACGGTATCGCAGACCACGTCGGCATCGTCGAAGCAAACTACGGTAGCTGGCTACAGACCATCGAATTCAACACGTCCTCCGGCGCTGCGGGCTCCCAGAGCAACGGCGGCGGCGTGTGGCGCCGCACCCGAGACTGGGACTCCGTCTGCGCCGTCATCCGACCCGACTACAGCGGTGCGACCACCGCTGCGGGCTACACCGACATCACGGCCCTGCAGGCCGCAGTCGGCGCGACCGCTGACAACATCATCGGCCCAGACACGACCAAGCGCATCTACGCCGTCGTCGCCGCCAGCTCCTGGGGAGGCCGGCAGTTCCCCTTCGGTGTCGAGTACGTGCAGTCCGTGGTCGGCACGGAGGTGGACGGCATCTGGGGGGATGCATCGGACGAGGCGCACGACCGCGTCGTCGGCGCTATGCAGCGTGCCGTCGGCGTGGACGACGACGAAATCTACGGCCCCATCACAAATGGGGCAATCAACGCCGCGCTCGCGGGCGCGGAGAAGGGAAACTGACGTGAACAACCTCCTCCTCGGCCTACAGGCCGACCCGTTCCTGGTGACGGTCGTCGTCGGCCTCATCTGGCCGATGGTCCAGGCGGCGCTGGACAAGCCGTGGTGGACGCGCCGCCGCCGTGTGGTGCTCCTCGTCGCGGTCGCTCTCGTCACGACTGTGGCCGTATGGGTCTCCGGCTCTTACCCGGCGACGTGGCGTCTGCTGGTCACGCAGACGAGCATGTTCCTGGGCGTCGCGTGGTCGGTGTACACGATGCTGTCAGCTGTTCGCATTAACGGTGCGAGCATCCTTGATTGGGTGGGCGCCGCGACGCCAGGCGGGCAGCCGCTCGATGAGCTGACGGGCAAGCCGGACAGCGCAAGTGATTGACATTATTGCCGACCCGAAGGTCGTCGCAGCGATAGTCGCGGCGGTTGTCACCATCATTGGTGCCGCCGCCGCGACGCTCGTCGCTGGCCTACGGTACGTCGGCCGCATGTTCGACGCGCGGCTCGCCCACATCTCGGAGACTGCCTCAGAGGCTCGTGATGCGGCGAAGAGCGCGGACAAGGAAATCAAGAACAACCACGACACGAATGTTCGTGACGATCTCGACAAGGCGATTGAGACTGTCTGGGTCGTCTCGGCCCAGATCGGCGAGCTGACCGGCCACGTCGGCACGCTCACCGATCAGCTGGGCCGCGTCGAGACGACGCTCAGCAACCACGGCAGGAGCCTCGAAACGGTCGAATCGCGCGTCGGCAGGATCGACGAGCGCGGCGGGCGCATGGCCGAGGAGCTCCACGATGAGCGTGTCGCGCGTGAGGCGGCGCAGCGGACAATCGATGAACACTCGCACGACGCGCACGCGCGCCTGCACGAGCGCCTCGACAAGCTCGAAGAGAAGGTGAATCGACAGTGACGACCACCATTACTGGTGCTGTCGGACGGCTTGACGGCACTCCCGAGCCGCAGGCCTACATCGTCGCGACGCTCGCGGGGACAGGCGAGGATCTCGCTGTCCTCGCGGGCGGGCCGGTCGACCGACAGGCCGACGTGCGAGGACAGATCGCCCTCCCCCTCGACGTGCGCAGGGAGACGCAGGTGCATCTGCGTCTCGCGATCCCCGGTCGCACGCTCCGCGAAGCGACCGTGACTCTGCGCCCGGGTGTCGCTTACGACCTGGCGCAGCTCTTCTCCGGCTCCACGTCGCCGACACCGTCTCCCGCGCCGGTCCCCGGTACGGGCGGCGTCGAGATCTCCGGCGACGGAGACACCATCACCCTGACCGGCAAGCTCTCCGGCGACGGAGACACGATCGAGATCGGAGCCTGACAGATGGAATCTAAGCCGACGCTCTACACGAAGCAGGGCACTGATGAGGCGATCGCCCGCGCGGTCGCCTCTCTCGCGACCCGCGAGGAGCTGTCCGGCTACGCGACGAAGGACGAGGTCGCGACCGCCGCAGCTGGCGGAAATGTCGACCTTGCCGAATACGCCAAGCGCACCGACCTCACAGCCCTGGCCACACGCGCCGACCTCGCAGGCTATGCCACACGCCAGCAGGTCGCTGACCTACCGAGCCGAGCCGACCTCGCCGGATACGCCACCAAGGCCGACGTGGCGGGCGTGGCCCACACGAGTGATCTCACGGGCCTGGCCACCAAGGCCGACCTCGCCGAGGCACTCAAGCGCGTCGGCATCACCGTCTGCTCAACAGAGGCCGAAGCGCAGGCCCTCCCGGACGGCACACTCTATTTCCTCGTTTCTGGCGCTGCCCCCGCGCCGACCCCGACTCCCCCGCCTGCCCCTGCAGCTGGACCGACGCTCGTCGCCAGCGCAGCCGGTCAGGTCGTCGGACAGACCGTGACGATCAAGGTCGATGGCAAGGCCGGCGATAAACTCGTGATCGGTCTGAATGAAAAGGCCCAGGGCACGCCGGCGAACCTGACTGTCCCGGAGGGCTGGGACCAGATCGTTGCCCCGTACTGGGTCGGCACGATGCGCGCCGTCGTCATCACCGGCCCGTGGGTGCCCACCGTCACGCTGACGATGAGCCAGAACGCGGAGATCGGCTGGGCCGCCGCGTCGATCAGAGGGGCCTCCACGATCAAGGCTGGCGAGGTCAAGAAGCGCCAGGCCCCACCGACCGAGACAACGACCTGCACAGCTCCCGCGCTCGCGGGCGAGGGCGTTATGCTGGGCTTCGCGTTCGAGCGGACGAGTGCTGTTGAGTCCTCGGAGCAGGTGACTGTCTCTGCGGGGTGGGAAAAGCTCGCCTTCGCGGCGCAGGAGGGCCTCAACTATCAGACGGTGACGTTGTCGCGTCGCACGGGCTCGCAGCCTGTGGATATGGTTGTCACCTACCCGAACGCGCAGGGGAGTAATGGCCTTGCGGTGCAGGTGATTGCGCATGCCTGATCTCGTTGTATTCGAGCGTCGGCGCACGGGTGGGGATAGGTCGGGGGTCGTGCGCGTGCGCCGACGCGCAGGTGGGGATGTGAGCCTGTCGCTGCGTGCTCCGTCGACGCGGGTGATTCCGGCGGGTGAGGACATGGTGACGGCCTTCCTGTCGCGGCGCCCGTTCTACATCAGTCATCGCATGGGTGGCACCGAATTCCCGGAGTTCACGCAGGCGGGTCTTACCGCTTCGTTGCGTGCCGGGTTTAAGGCGCTCGAGCTGTCCGTGAGGCGATGTGGCTCGGGTGAGTTCGTCGCCATCCATGACTGGAAGACGTCGAGGACTGTGCCGGGCACCGACTACCAGATTTGGAACACCCCGTGGTCGACGCTGCGCACGCTTCGCCAGGCCTCGGGTGAGTTCATGCGGCTGACGGACATCGTTGATCAGGTGCCGGACGATATTGTGCTCGCGATCGACCATAAGACCACGTCTTCGGAGGACCAGCGCAATCCGGGCGACCTGGCGGCAGAAGAACAGCTGTTCGACTACTTGGACACGAAGTTCGGTGGGCATCCGGAGCACCGCGTCCTGTGGAAGGTCTTCGCGAGGGGGACAAGCGCAGCGCGCGCGAAGGCACGCGGGTACAGGACCATGGCCATGCTGTACCCGGCAGAGGTCGCGGCCGCAGACCTATCCCAGTGGGATGTGGTCGGGATGGAGTGGAGCGCCGGCGCGGACGTGTGGAACCAGCTGAACGCTTCGGGCAAGCCGACGATCGCGCACATCATCGTCAATGACTCGCAGGCCCGCCAAGCGCTCGCGAAGGGAGCAACGGGGCTGATGGCCTCGTATCCATCCCTCGTCCATCCGTAGGACAAGAGGGCAGCTCGCACGAGCAGTGTCGGAGGGTGTGGCCGGTCCAGCCAGCTGGGGGTGAACGCGCCAGGTACGCGGGCTACTAGGAGGAGGGGAGTGTGACCCCATGCTGGCATCGTGTGACGCACAATACATCTAAAAGGGGGCATCGGGGTTGACATACCCTCGCTAGTTATATATATTTATATACATCAGGAAGCCACAAGGGCAAGCCTGAAACCCGCTCGGAAGGAGCACACAATGACCATTCACACCGCTGCTGATCTCGCCGCCATCATCGAGAAGACGGGTGAAGAGGCCCGCTACGCGACTATCGCGGATGCTGTCGCTGCGTTGGCGCAGTTCCTGGACGCGACCGAGTACGACCTGGAGGCGATTGCTTCCGAGGCGTGCGACTGGTACCGGGCCTACGATTCCGAGCAGAACGCGGAGTACCTGCACGAGCAGGGCTTCTACTTCACAGTCGCCGGGGATGATTTCTGGGCGATCGTCGCCGAGAACAAGCGTGAGGGCGAGGTGACCGAGGACTGAGGCACAGGAGAGGGGCGCCCCATGTGGGGCGCCCCTCCTTCCTTGTTTCTCCTCCGAATTATGGACTACATCGGTCTTCATCTCGCCCGATTGAGCGGGCGTACCCGTGAAAATCGCGGGTATCTCCTCTCCCTGTGGGCAAGGTATCTCGCTGAGCGGGACGCTGATCTCATCAGCGCGTCGCGTCAGGATATCGAGGAGTGGATCGCCCGCCGCCGGGACGCGGGGATCAGCGGGCGCACGATCCGCAGCGACCTGTCTCACCTGCGGGTCTGGTACAGGTGGCTCGTGGAGGTGGGTGCGCGCGGTGATGACCCAACGGTCCTCATCCGTGCTCCGCGCGTGGGGATCACCGCCAGGCCGTGGCTGGGACGCGAGGATGCGGCCCGTCTCCTGGATGCGTCCCTCACGTGGGAGGGCGGCGAGCTCGCCGCCCAGGTTCACCTCTGGCTCCTGAGCGGGCTGCGCCCTGGTGAGCCACGGGGCCTGCGCGTCACCGATCTTGGGACGCGCGACCAGGCGGTCACCCTGGCAGTGTCCGCGACGAAAACCCCGGGGAGGGAGATAATCACCCTCCCGCCCTCCACGGCCGGTATCCTGGCGCGGCATGCCGAGGAGCGCACGCTCGGGCCGCTGCTCTGCAACCCGCGCACCGGCCAGGCGTGGACCAAAGCGTGCGAGCGCGCGCGCTTCCAGAGGCTCCTGCGCGCGGCCGGTGTACCCGGGTGCACGCCGTACGGGCTGCGTGTATCGATGATCACCCTAGCCCTGGCGGCCGGGGTGAGCGAGCGCGACGTATCGATCGCAGCCAGGCACACCTCCAGTGCGCAGACCGCGCACTATGATCGCCTGCGCACCCACGCGGAGCGTCCCGTTGCCCCGCAGCTAGAAGCATGGCTCCAGCAAAAAGAGGGAGTGTGATATATTCCAATAAACAAAAGGAGGTAGGACGTGGCCGTTTTTGAGTCGATCGACCTGTTCGTCCGCAGGATCGGCCTGGGGCTGTCGCAGCGCGAGCTCGGGTCGCTGTTGACCCCGCCGACTACGCAGATTGTGGTGTCCCATTGGGAGACTGGGACCCATAGCCCCAGGGATCCGCTCAGCATCGACATGGCGCTGAGCGAGTACGAGGGTAGGTTTGTCTCACTCGTCGACGAGCTGCTGTCCGTGGCAGAGGATGAGAAGAAGCTCGTCGACTCCTCAAGTGTCGTGTACCCCATGTACGCGACGCAGGCCGAGTACGAGGCGCACTGCCCGTATGCTCAGGCTATCCCATGCCTGAGCATGTACCGTCTGGCGGTCGCCCAGGCCGCCATGATAGTGCGTAACGAAGGACAGGAGCCGCGCGTCGAGCTCGTCGGTTAGGCGTGCGGAAGGCCCCCACCCACCGGATTCCGGTGGGTGGGGGCCTTCCTTGCGTTATCAGAATACCTCGATGCCTCCAGCGATCTGCGCAGGGTTAGACTAGCACGGCCGCGTCCATCCTCGCTGTCAGCGCTGCATCGCGCTCGCGGGTCGCGTGCTGATACCTGAGCGCGACGTCTACGTCGCTGTGCCCGCCTCGGTGGAGGAGCTCGGCAAGAGTGGCGCCCTGTTGAGCAAAAATTGTTAGGCCCGTATGCCGGAGGTCGTGGAACTTGAACCAGGGGATGCCTGCAGCGTCGCGCGCTTTCTCCCACGCCGCCCTCAGAGAATTGGGATGGATTGGCAGGCCCCGGGTGCTCTCGGGGTGCAGGAGCCAGGATGTGGGCGCGGCATCTACATGCGCGTCGAGGTGCGCGCGCAGCGCGGGCACGAGGGAGGCGGGGATGACGATGTCGCGGACACCAGCCGAGCTTTTTGGAGGAGTCTCGACGGGGCCGATGCCAGCCAGGTACTGCACCTGCCGCTCAATCCGCAGGGTCGGCGGCGTGGCGTCGAGGTCGAGGTCGCGGCGTTGTAGGCCGATTGCCTCGCCGAGTCGGGTCTGGCACCATGCCGCGAGGAGCACGGCGACGCGCAATCGAGGGGGCATGGCGTTCGCCGCGGCCTGAACCTCCTCGGGCGTCGCCACTTGACGCTCGAGATCCCGAGTCGGCACATGCTTCTGTCCCTCCGGCACCTGGCAGGGCGTCGTCTCGATATGCCCAGCTTTGACCGCAGCGCTCATGCACGCGGAGAGGGTCATGTAGACGGGACGGGCGACACCAGCGCCGCGCTCATCCCACACGCGCTTGTACCACTGGGCGACGTCATCGGCGGTAATCGACGCAAGCGGCAGCCCCCCGAACACCTTGACGAGCTTCCGCATACGGTACGTGTGAGTCTGGATTGTTTTCGGCGTCCGCCCGAGACGCTCGAGCGACGAAAGCCACTGCGCAGACCACTCGCCAAACGTCAGGGCGGCCCGCTCAATCGCTCGCGCCTCGGCCCGCTCGCGCTCGCGGGCTTCCTTGGGGCTGGTCCAGGTGCCCTCGCTGATCTCGGCCTCGGTGCGGGCGAGGAAGGCACTGGCGTCGCCCTTGCGGACGAAAGAGTGTCCGGCAGTGTACTTGCCTCCGTCGGGTCCGGTGTAGCGGGCCTCGTACCTGCCCGCGCGGTTTTTGCGGATCGAGCCGAACGTTCGGCGGCCGCTCATGTGTCCTCCTCCATGTCGAGTGGCGCAGGATCTTTTTCCACTGCATGCGCCACGCCTGCGCCACTATCGATGGTACATCCTGATACATGCGCCCGGGGCAGTGGGCGGGTGGAAATCGTTGCAAGCG
>ERZ773031.1660-NODE-1660-length-10947-cov-13.046548_pt1 | contig 10947 bp, 14 predicted proteins | sample MGYA00511666_ERZ773031 | MGnify/ENA primary metagenome ERZ773031 (study PRJEB29015, sample SAMEA2738135) | human oral metagenome | biome: human oral; feature: human-associated habitat; material: saliva | place: China | collected 2250 ...
GTTCCTAAGTTGGGTATTATCCCTGGGGGTGCGGGTAACCTCATTACAAAACTTTTGGAAATCAATCAAGACATCGATGGCGCAATTGATGAACTGGATTTTGATTTAACCAATAAGATTGATATCGGTAAAGCAAATGACAATTATTTTGGTTATATCTTTAGTATTGGTTCTCTTCCTGAGGCGATTCACAATGTTGAAATCGAGGATAAGACAAAATTCGGTATTTTAGCCTATGCTGTAAATACCATGAAGTCTGTCATGACGGATCAGGTCTTTAACATTAAGGTTGAGACAGAAAATGGAAATTATGTTGGTGAAGCTAGCCATGTTTTGGTTCTCTTGACAAATTACTTCGCTGATAAGAAAATCTTTGAAGAAAACAAGGACGGCTATGCCAACATTTTGATTCTAAAAGATGCTTCTATATTCTCTAAATTATCCGTTATTCCTGATTTACTAAAAGGAGATGTTGTCGGCAATGATAATATTGAGTATATCAGAGCGCGTAATATTAAGATCTCTTCAGATAGTGAATTGGAGTCGGATGTTGACGGCGATAAATCGGATAACCTACCTGTAGAAATCAAAGTCCTAGCTCAGCGAGTAGAAGTATTTTCAAAACCGAAAGAGTAGAAGGTAAAAATTAGTTTATTATTCACAACGAAATTAAGTTCTATATCAACGATTGGAGGAGGAATGAATTCTCTATTTGATGAATTTCGAACAATTTGTTCTCATTTAAACCAAATCGGAATCACACCGACTCTCATGGGGTCCTTAGGTTTTGAATACCGTTCAAATGAAGAATGGAGGCCGTCTGACATTGACATTCATGTGCCTGGTGACCCTAGAGGTTGGGAAGCACCTGATCATCTCAGAATTTATGAATGGGACAAGATAATGAAAGTGATGAAAGACTTAGGCTACGTCTTAATAGATATTCATGAGCATGAATTCCAAAAGGATAGAGTGAGTGTTGAATTTGGAAGTATCGATTCCTTACTTGATTTTGCAGGAGTTTCGGAATCGGATATAGAGCTTATTCACATTGAAGGCATCACTTTTCGTCTTCCAAGTCTGGAGCAGTATCTAAGTATTTACAAAGCTTCTTCTCAAGACTCCTATCGAAATGATCACAATAACAATAAGGATTTTAAAAAGATCGAGTGGCTGGAAAGACATTTGTAAATTATCATATGAAAAGTAGTAAGTTGTAAGACTAGCCACTATGTTATTTTTATTGCTTATTTAATTTATACAATATTGGCGAGTAATAGAATTAGTAAAGAAAAGGATTTTAAATTTTAGATCAGCTTATCCATTATTGAAAGTAACGTGTGGTCATTCTAGATAATCAATGTTAGAGACTTTTCTATTTGATGTGGCATCTCTGCTTGTTCAAACTGATTGAACAAGTATTTATCTAGTGAAAGTTCTACAGTAAGGAGTTTAAATATGAAATTCCATGAATTTGGTGATAAGAATTTGCCTTCTATCTTGCTGATACATGGCGGTGGCAGTTCATGGTGGAATTATCTTCGTCAAGCACGGATTTTGTCAGAATACTACCGTGTTATTCTACCCACTTTGAATGGCCACGGCGAAGAATATCAACTCGATTATGTTTCTACTGAAGATTCTGCTTTGAAGATCCTAGACTATGTCAAATCAAACTGTGGTGGGAAATTGTATGCAATCGGTGGTGTTTCACTTGGTGGTCAAATTGCTATGGAGCTTTTGTCATTAGACAGCGAGATATCTGAGAAGGTCATCATAGATGGAAGCCTCTGTATTCCTCAACCAAGGTTGGCTAAAATCAGCATTTTTCTAGTAGCTCTATTTGGTAAATTGATGTTCAGTAAATTTTCTTCCAAACTTCAATTAAGCATGATGAACAAAATCTATCCTAAACTGGCTTATCCAGAGGAAATAAAAGTATATTATTTGGAGGATCTGCCAAGGACGCCTATCAAAACATTGGTGACCATTTACAGAACTTATATGGGGCGTTACAAGCTGAAGGATACGATTTCTGCTAGCAAGGCGCAGGTTCTGTATATCTATGGTGAAAAAGAATTGAACTGTGTGAAAGCATCGGCGAAATTATTTCGGCAGCTACATCCCAACACGATCCTGTATGAAGCAAAGGGGTATAACCACGGCTATTTATCGGCTTACCTGCCTCAAGAATGGATTGATTTGGTTGAGCCGTTTTTAAAGAGTGATCCATTGGAAATCTGATATGCTGTAAGGAGGAATCTTATGCTAGGAGCAATAGTTGGAGATATTGTTGGTTCAGTTTATGAATGGAACAATATTAAAACCAAGAATTTCCCATTATTTCGTGAGGATTGTTTTTTCACAGATGATACGGTGATGACCTGTGCTGTGGCAGAAGCAATTATGAATGGCGGTCAGAAGGATGACTTCATTGATGCCATGAAAAAGTACGGCAGAATGTATCCAAACGCGGATTACGGTGCTCGATTTGACCGGTGGCTTAAGACTGACAACCGTGAGCCTTACAATAGTTTTGGAAATGGTTCTGCGATGCGTGTTTCTCCGTGTGCTTGGGTGATGGAGGCCACAACAGACAAATTGCCGTCCGAGGGAAAACGTTTGGCACAACTTTCTTCAGAGGTGACGCATAACCATCCAGAAGGAGTTAAAGGAGCTATGGCCACGGCAGATGCTATCTTTATGTGCCGTTATTTCTTTGGTGGTGATGGTAGTGATAACCCTGCGGAGGTTAAAAGACGCATCAAGGAACATATCGAGAAAGAGTATGGATATGACCTTTCTAAGACGCTGGATGAAATTCGCCCTACATATCGTTTCAATGAAACGTGTCAGGATACCGTTCCTCAGGCGATCATTGCCTTTCTAGAAAGTACAGATTTTGAAGATGCGATTCGAAATGCGATTTCACTTGGCGGAGACAGCGACACTCTTGCTGCAATCACAGGAAGTATAGCCGAAGCAGCTTATGGACTTCCTGAGTGGATTAAGGACAAGGCTTATAGCTATCTCGATGAGCCTTTGAAAGATGTGCTCAGACGATGGGAAGAAACGGTTGTAATAAAATAATAGATAAGCGTTATGCGGACCGATACTGAATGACGGAGGGGCTCGATGCTTATATTGAAATTGTATCAAGGTGATTATCAAAAGGATTTAGTCGCGTTTGATTCTATAGAAGAGGGGAGAGCTTTTGTAGCTCAAATCCCTGGATATACTTTAGAAACAGAAGATGGGTTTGATGTGGAGTATGTGAACCCAAAATACTTGCCGGATTATATGGAAATTGTCTTTAACGGAAATATTGTCCCTTTATCTAGATTTTCGTTTAATTCTGAAGAAAATGTGGACATTATTTGGAAAGAAATTTCGAATCTATCCGTTAAAAACGATAAAGTGATTGAAGGATATTCAAAAATCGATGCCTATGTCGTTAACAACGATGAAGTGAAAGCCTATGTCGAAGCAAGAGAAGCGAACTATCGCAAGGCAAAAGACTTCTTAGAACGCTGTGGATATGAAGCCGACAGAAGCTTTTTCGGAAGCGAAGACGGCGAAGCGATTCTCTACAGAAAACGTGGCGCTGAAGATTGGCACTTCTTGTGTCACTTAGATCCGCTGTTTGTAGAGATTGAAGATGTAGAAGGATATGTGAAAGAAGGGATTCAATCGTTAAACTAAAAAACGTTGCGAAGGCGTGGCGTGAGTTATATTTAAAAAGACTTCTATTTTGCTAGATGGTGGAATTAAAGAGAAATTTATGACCTTAAAACAAATTAAATTTAATCCTTTTAAACACTGGGAAATCATCAGCAACTTGTATAAACAGTCCTTCACAAAGGAGGAGCGAATTCCCTTCTTTGGACTTGGCTCTTATCATTGAGAAAAATGGATTTACACTGTGTCCCTATCTCATTCGTGAATTAGGCGTTGACTTTGCTCTTATGAGCCAGACAGGGCAACTAATTCCATTCGACTATCAGGATATCTTTGACAATTTCTCTTTTAGACTTGGAGATGTATCGATTCGTCCGATAAATTAATAAAACGTACCTTACCAAAATTGTACTGAACTGAAATTGTTATCTAATTGAGTAAAGAACAAAAATTTTGTTCTATAATATAGATATTTTCTAGTACAACATGTGGAGACGATATCGCTACTTGTGCAAGCCTAGAAAATATGTAGAAGGAAAAGCCTTGGTTTCAAGGCTTTTTGTCGTTAATCATTTCTCTTTTTAGTTGAATACTTTTTCTTTTATATGTTAGAATGTATATACAAAATGTATTTACAAAAGGAGTTTTTAGTATGGCAAAGACACAAGCGGTAAATTTTCGAGCAGATTCGGTATTTTACCAAAAAACGAAAGACATCTTAGCAGACGAAAAAATTACGGTATCAGATGTCCTGAATGCAGCACTTAGAAAAATTGCCAATAGGACAGTTGATGCAAGAGAATTTGTTTCTAGTGATTTGCAGGATACGCAGTATCAAGTGGCTTTTGAGGATTTAAAGAAGGAAATTTTAATTGGGCATCAGGAAATTGCTCAAGGTAAAGTCACTTCTGTAGCGGATGTGAGAAAGGAATTTGGTCTTGACTAAGTTGAAACGCTATCAGGTTTTTCTTGCGGATCGAGCTAAGCAGGACATACGAGAAATACACGACTATATCGTTATGAATTTTTATAGCCAACAATCTGCGGATGGGAAAGTCGATTTGATATTGACTGCTCTTGAAACCTTAGAATTATTTCCAGAAGCATGTCCACTTGTGTCTAGTAGAGGTTACGGTGAAATGACTGACGATGGGAAAACCTATCGTTATATGCCAATAGAGAACTATCTCGCATTTTATTATATTGAGAATCATACAGTATTTGTTGCTCGTATTCTAAGTGCAAAGCAGGATTGGGTCAAGATTTTCTATAAGTAGAATGAAAAAGGCAAGCATAGGCGTTTCAAAAAAAGAATAGTAGTGGCTATATGAGACATTTTGGAGGGTATCAAATATGAAATTTCATGAATTTGGTGATAAAAATTTGCCTCCCATTTTATTGATACATGGTGGGGGTGGTTCCTGGTGGAGTTATCTTAGACAAGCTCGTCTCCTGTCTCATAATTACCATGTCATTTTACCTACACTTAATGGACACGGAGAAGAGTATCAAGAGGATTATATATCAACGGAAGATTCGGCACAGGAAATTCTGAACTATGTCCGACAGAACTGTGGTGGGAAATTATTTGCTGTGGGTGGAGTTTCACTTGGTGGTCAAATTGCCATGGAGCTTTTGTCATTAGACAGCGCTATAGCTGAGAAGGCAATTATAGACGGGAGTCTCTGTATTCCTCAACCAAGGTTAGCGAGATTTTGCATCCTACTGGTATCATTATTCGGTAAACTGATGTTCAGTAAACCCGCCTGTAAACTTCAGTTAAGCATCATGAATAAATTCTATCCCAAATTAGCTTATCCAGACGAAATAAAAAATTATTATATAGAGGATATGCCAAGGACGCCTATCAAAACATTAGTGACCATCTATAAAACTTATATGAGGCACTACAAATTGAATAGTAGGATTTCCAAAAGTAAGGCGCAGGTTCTCTATATTTATGGTGAAAAAGAATTGAACTGTGTTAAGGAATCAGCTAGATTATTTCAGCAGTTGCATCCTAACACGATCCTGTATGAAGCAAAGGGCTATAACCATGGCTATTTATCAGCTTACCTGCCTCAAGAGTGGGTTGATTTAGTTGAGCCATTTTTAAAGGGGAAATAAGGAACTTCGCAAATACAAAACACAAGGTGATAGACAGAACAATCTATCACCTTTTTCTGTCAAAACTATTTATCAACAGTTATGAACTCAGCTTTCTTATCTATTGCAACTTATATTCGGTGAAAGAAGAATCTATTTTTCACTTGAATCCCTTCTCTTTCGTATGGTAGAATGTATATACAAATTGTATGTACAAAGGAGAGGTAGAAATGGCAAACACGAAAGCAGTTAATTTTCGCGCAGATGCGATATTTTACCAGAAAACAAAAGAAGTACTTGCAGATGAAAAAATTTCTGTGTCAGATGTCCTGAATGCAGCACTTCGAAAAATTGCCAACGGGACTGTGGATCCAAGAGAATTTGTTTCGAGTGATTTGCAGAACAAACAGTATCAAGTGGCCTTTGAGGATTTGAAGAAGGAGATTTTAGTAGGGCACCAGGAAATTGCTCAAGGAAAAGTCACTTCTGTAGTCGATGTGAGAAAGGAATTTGGTCTTGACTAAGTTGAAACGCTATCAGGTCTTTCTTGCAGATCGAGCTAAGCAGGACTTGCGAGAGATTCACGACTATATTCTTGTGAATTTTTATAGTCAGCAAGCTGCAGATGGCAAAGTCGATTTGCTATTAAGTGCTCTTGAGACCCTAGAACTGTTTCCAGAAGCCTGTCCACTGGTATCAAGCCGGGGGTATGGTGATATGACAAATGATGGAAAACCCTATCGTTATATGCCAATAGAGAACTATCTCGCATTTTATTATATGGAGAAGCACACAGTGTATGTTGCTCGTATCCTAAGTGCACAGCAGGACTGGGTGAAGATTTTTTATAAGTAGGATGAGGAACTTTGTGTTGCACTTCATTTTACAACGTGGCTCTTATAAAAAAATAAGACTGAAACCAAGGTAAAAACTATATGGTTCAGTCTTTTATCCTATTTATGTAGTATAATGAAGGGAGTAGGGGTTCTCCTTTTTAATAGATTTTTTCCAAGCTGATATTAGTCATTCTATTGAGTTAAAATCTAGATTAGAGATAAGAAAGTTAAGTGAATTCGAGAGATTGTTTCTGATTTTATTTTAGAGAATTATCTTATCAGGGAATCATTTCCCTACACTTGGATGACAGGGCTTTTTTTAGGCGTGGGATCTCTCTATCTTTCTATACTTTGGGTGATCCTTTATTTTAGTGCTTTTGTCATCGAAGAGGCCCAAAGGAATATCTGGCTATGGATTGTTATCGGTATAGTTGTTATGGCATCTATAGTAGCAACTCCAATAAGAAGATACTACTTTGATTTATAAGTCATTTTTAATTTTAAGTCAGTTTCTGATGGCAATTATGTAGAAAGAGGAAAAGCATGAAGCAATCACTTGAATTTTTAAAAGATAGAATCACTGATAAGATGCCTTTAGAGGATATGGTAGAAATCTTTGAAGATTTGTGTAGTGTTCCTATTGAGGATGAGATGATTTTATTTGAGACAGGGGCATATTCAGCTATATCTAATAAACCCTTATTTCAACTATCGTTAGTAAGGCAAGCTCCAAATGAAGATGAAGAGTTTTATCAAGTTCACCTTGATATTTTCTATGAAGCTAGTAAAGATAATCAAATCTTCAGTGAAGCGACCTGGGACGAAGATATCGAGGAAAATATTTTTGATTATATTAGAGCCTCAGATGTATTTGCTTATGCTAAAAAGCAAAAATACCTAGCAGTCAATATTTATCTGGATGAAACTTAAGAAGAGTAGTAAAGGAAGGAAATCTGGTGGAAAAAAATGAACATTCTTGATCTTAATTCTAATCAGAAGGAGACGATATTATTAATCCATCCAATGTTATCTTCTGCACAAGGGATGAAATCGCTGATTGCAGATCAGATGGGACAAGAGTTTAGATATATCATTCCGGATTTATCTGCACATGGGCAATCAGCTTCGACCATTTACGAATCGGCTCTTAAGGAAAGCCAAATGATTTATGAATATTTAAAGGATCATCATATTAAAGACTTGCGTTTAGCGTTCGGTGCTTCTTTGGGTGGAGTCGTTTTACTAAAATTATTGAAATATAAGGATATCGGGTTTGGTAAGGTTGTTTTTGAGGGGGTAAGTTTATGGACAAAATCACCTTTGCTTGATGTATTTACTAGGTACCTATTGCTAAAAAAACATAGAAAAGCTATACGCAACATAGATCTAGCTGTTCGAAAGATGGTTTCACTTTATGGAGAAAAAGGAGTGATGATGGCAGATTCTTTCATTGCTATGGATGAAGAAAGCATCAAACATATTTCCCATGATTGTGCATTTGTGGATTTGCCCAACCTTACGCCAGAGGAACAAAAAAGTTGTGTATTCTTTTATGGTTCAAAAGAATTCGACTTGATAGCTGCTAAAAAAGTTCTCCCCCAAAAGTATCCTCAAGCCAAATTTCATATTTGGCAAGGATATGGTCACTGTCGCAAGATCACTGAAAATCCTAGAGCCTACTCTAAGATTCTGCGAAATGAAATATTAAGTTCAAACTGTTGATTGGGTAAGCTTGTTACTGAAACAGTAATAGAGTGAAATAGCGATAGATTAAATAATGACTAAACTAAGGAATTTGCAAGTGATTTCATTTTAAAAGTTAATTGTTGGACTTTTTCTCAGAATAGGCTCAAAATTTTGTACGGTTAATGGAGGGATTTTCCCATTATAATCTCTCCACAGTTTTATTTCGTATATGAATTGCAATCGGAGTGATAAGTAGGTATAGCAGGGTTAAAATAATAAAAAATCCGATATCGGCATCTAAAAATACATAAACGATATTAAAGCCAAAATGCATGAAAATAGAATAAATCAGATTATTATATTTTTCCAAAATAATATTCATACAAATAGTAATAGATGTAATCACAACTATATTAGCAATAATATAAGGAACCGCACGCCAGTCCGTAAATTTTGAATCTACAACCCACAGAAGTGTATGCCAGAAACACCAGACTAGGCCTTGGTAAATAGAGGATTTTAAAAAATGATACTTTTTATTAAATTCTTCTCTCATATAACCACGCCAACCTAATTCTTCACCAGTCGGACCTGATGTAAATGATAAGAATATACTTAGTGGCAATGATACGGTTCCTAGATTGATGTAGGAGAACATTGTTTTTTGGGTCATTAGTGAGTAGATGAAGAGTGATAATATACTGAGCCCAAATGTAAGACCAAATGAAGATAGAAGTGGGAGTAATGACACTTTAGCAGAGAAACACCGCTTAAGGAAAGTTGTTCTTTTCTCATCAGTCCTGAAATACTTCCATCCAAATAAAAGTAGGTATGATGGAGACCAAGCGACAATATTTCGTACAATCCACATGATAACAGGTGGAACCTTAAATAATAAACTTGCAGGAGCTGCTACAAAAATAATGAGTGCCCAAACAAGGACATAAGAACTGATGATGTATCTTTTTAAATAATTTACATTCATTTAGTTACCCTCTTTCTTCAGCTGTATAGATAACCAGTTCACTCTTAATACCATTCAATTCAATTATATTATCTGCATCGGGTGAATCGAATGGTTCAGTTTTTTGCCCATTTTTTTCATAATAAATGTTTGTTCCAATCCCTTTAGCAACAGCAGTAAATAGGCTGTTTTCAGGAATACGAATTCTGGATGTTGCTGAAATCTGATTAATGTCAATTTCACCGTTTAATGAATGACATAATACTTCCATATCAAGATTACAGTTTATTTTTACTTTACCTGAAATATCTTCTAGGGTAATACGAGATGTTTTAAGGTCAAGTTCGATATTGTCACATTCTAGGGAGTGAATTTCTACAGACTCTGCACGAACCGCACATTCAATGTGACTAATATAGCGAGTTGGGATTTGCACAAAGATACTGACCGTTTCTTTAGCCGTTGCCTCTGTTACACCATTGTAACGTTTTACATCTAGGTCAATTCTTTTTCTACTATCATCAATTTTTACTTTAAAATCATTTTGAAGTGTAGAAAGAAGATTGGATACCAGACGAACTCGAATCTTTTCTCCCTTGTATCCGGACAATACAAACTTTTCTGCGCCTCCAAATTTCATATCATAGCTCTTGATCTTATCGATATCATACTCTGTGATACTCTCAAAAAGATATTCGCTTGTCTTAAGACTAGTTCTTTCATTACAGATTAGCTCATCGATAGAGATGTTAAATAGGTTTGAGATGGATATCATATTTTCGATATCTGGAATTCCAGCACCTGTTTCCCACTTTGTTACAGCCTGTCTTGATACACCGATTTTTTCAGCTAAAAGTTCTTGTGACATCCCTACTTGTTTACGTATGGATTTTAATTTTTCAGCAAATGTCATGTTGTATGACCTCCTCTATATTTTATGATGTAATTTGTCATAAAGTAGCAATATGACTGATTTTAGTATAGAATAAACGATGATTACAGCACAAGCAAGTAGAGGTTGCATTCTCATTATTTTTGCTACTTTGCGTGGCATTTATCGTTTTAACGTTGATTTTTAGCATTATTTTAGTTATTTTATCATACATTCAAATTGAATGATGAATAGAATTTAAAATAATATTTTGAAATCCCAGATAGTCTGGTAGTAATAAAAAATAGCATAAAATAATTTCTAAAAGCTATTTATTTGTAACTGTTTTTTCTGCTATAATAATACTAGATAGTAATACAGGAGTTTATCATGGTTACAAAACGGTTTTTGAAAAATGTTATTGTTGCGATCGTCTCGGTTTTTATGTCCTTGGTCGTTGTTCAAGGGGCTCAAGCTGAGCAAACTGGACTCGATTACCAGAGTCTTCATCTACTGCCTTTTAATGGCAATAAGCAGCTAGTACTGGGGGATTTTGATCATTTGGGTCGTGCGACCTCCGCTCATATTCAGCTGCAGGACAAGGATGAGCCAAAGAAAAAAAGAGAACCACGTCTCAGCTATAATCCGGTTGGCTGGCACAATTATAAGATTGCTTATGGAAACAAGGGAAAGAAGGCCTGGTTGTTCCACAGAGGGCATTTGATCGGCTATCAGTTTAGTGGATTGACCAATGAAGGGAAAAATCTGGTTCCTCTAACTGCCTGGACCAATACGGGGAATTATAA
>ERZ773031.1661-NODE-1661-length-10945-cov-5.951974_pt1 | contig 10945 bp, 4 predicted proteins | sample MGYA00511666_ERZ773031 | MGnify/ENA primary metagenome ERZ773031 (study PRJEB29015, sample SAMEA2738135) | human oral metagenome | biome: human oral; feature: human-associated habitat; material: saliva | place: China | collected 2250 ...
CACTCTTTTCGTTCTAGTCTGTGGTGTTTCCTATGTCCTCTATTTATCTGTTGTAGTTTATTATAAAGTGAAGGCCAATGCAGTTTCAACATATGATCTAGGGATATTCTCCCAAATGTTTGAAAGGATGAAGACGGACTTCACTCAGATTACGACTCTTGAGAGAGATAAAGTTTTATCCCATTTTGCGGTCCATATTTCTCCAATCTTTTATCTGATTCTTCCAGTTTACATGTTATTCCCTTATGTAGAAACTTTGGAAGTGATGCAAGTTCTCATCGTATTTTCTGGAGTGATTCCATTGTGTCTCATATTAAAGAAATTACAGTTACCAAAATTACTCAATCCTCTCTTGCTGGCTCTTTTCTTTGTTACTCCGGTAATGACAACGAGTGGAGGATACCGCATCCATGAAAACTGTTTCTTACCTCCATTGATTCTATGGCTGTTTTATGCCATTATTTCTCAATGGCGTTGGAGAACCCTTTTGTTCTCCATCCTTGTTCTCATGGTTAAAGAAGATGCCTTTATCTATGTATTATCAATAGGACTTTATTTTGCTTTTCAAAACCGTTTTATCTTCTCGGCTAAGTTTAAAAAGTGGTTATATATTAGTTGTTTTGGTCTGACAATTCTCTACACAGGGCTTGCTTTGTTCCTGTTGTCAAAATATGGTGAAGGGGCGATGGTCTCACGCTATGGACACTTGTTGTTGAATGGTGAGCAAGGACTCTCAAAGGTCGTTAAAAATCTTGTTTTCAATCCTGTATATGTTCTGGGAAGTCTGTTTACGGCCAAGAGGTTGGGATACATTTTCTTAGTTCTAATTTCCTTTAGCTTCTTACCACTTATCCAAAGACGATTCTCTGCTTATTTCCTCGCAATCCCTCTATTGGCTGTGAATTTGTTGTCGGATTGGTTCCCCCAATATGATATTGGATACCAGTATAGCTACGGATCAGTAACCCTTATCTTCATTATGGGCTTGCTGGCAGTAGACCAATTAAGTAAAAATAAGGTAATAAAAGAGAAGTTTTTGGCAGCCTTAGTAATGTCTTCCATAGTCTTCTCAAGTACTATCTTATATACTCTCACTCACGACTGGAACTTTGAAGTCAAGTATTATCAGCAACAGAAGAGCTTTTTTGAGGGGATTCAATCTGTACTGGATGCTTTGCCGAAAAAGGCTTCGGTTCTATCAGTAGGTTCATATACTCCTAGTCTGAGAAAACATGAAAAACTATATGATATTGATTACCATAACGCTAAGAAAGTTGATCCAACCATTGACTTTGTTGTTGTCCCAAGACAACTAAGAAACGAAAAACAGGGGCATCCCAAAGCGGATCTCGTGAAAGCGTATGAAGCAGCTGGTTACAAGGAAAGTAATCGCTCTACTGAGTTTTTGCTTGTTTTAGAGAAGTAATTTCAGTTGAGAGGTGAAAAGGATTAAAACAAACGATCTTTTATGTATTATGATCGGTATCTACAGACAATCAAAAAAGAAAGATAACGAATACGTAGAAAGGTATTATAAATACCCTTCCCGTGTGACATAATCCTCAAATGAGAAAGTAAATGATCTAGACACGAGCACATTCTGAACAAATGAGGAATGTGCTCATGTTTTTGTGAAAAGGGTGAGTTTTAAGGAGAGAGTATCTGTTGGTCTTTGTAGGGAATCGATGATCTGACGAAACGCTGAGTAAAAGGTATGCTCTCCTTAATGGATACCTGACCATCAGATTGAGACAATTGGTTGATGGCACCAGTGATTTCGTCGGACGCCTTAACTTCTGTAGGCTAGAAAATTAAACGATGTTAAATGCATTGGAGTCCGATTCTGGCCCATCATTTGCAAGTTGTATAGGTATCATCTGACGGCTTCGATTTCTATCTGTTAGACTAGGATTGTGGCCCTTAAAATCTAAAGAGTGAGAGTATAAAGAAAAATGATGACCAATCTATTTTTAGTTAGGAATAATTTTTAGTTTGTGTTAAAATATTTTATAAATACGGGAGGTTTAAATGAAAAAAATAAAAAATTTCGTAAACATAAATTATCTATGGTTACTATTAGGATCTTATTTAGTCGTTGTTTTAGTCAATCTACTTCGATTTTCGACTGAAGTATTATTTCTTAAGTTAGGAGCAGTAGGAGTCACTACTACAGTGATTGGATTGGTGGTTAGTTACCTAATTCTATGGTTCCTTCTTGAATATAAAAAGTTTTTAAATATCCGGCAGGCTAATATCATCCTGTCAGCTTTAATCTTGTTTATAGCCATTCTCAAAAGTCCAACCTTTTTCCTATCTTTGGGCTTGCTAATGATATCAGTGGCCTTGTTCTTACTCTTCCATTTGGAAAAAGTAAGGCTTGCGATGATCTACCCCTTGGTGCTTTTGTTGTCATTTCCTAAGTTGCTGATCCAAGCGAGTAGCAATTTTAAAAACGATGCCCTAGGGATTCACTCATTTAACATTGCTGAATCAAAATTCTCAATGTTGATTTGGCCGGTCTTAGTTTCTGTTTTTATGGCCATTCTCATCGGTTTGTTGATTAATAGATTGGCAGTGGAAAAGATCAATGCGGTGTGGGTGAAACGTCTCACCCTTGTCGCCTTGATTGGTGGGCTCTGTTACGTCCTCTACTTGTCTGCTGTGATGTACTACAAAGTAAAGGCAAATTCAGTATCGACATTCGACATCGGAATATTTTCCCAGATGTTTGAAAGAATGAAAACGGACTTTACTCAGATTACGACACTTGAGAGAGATAAGGCCTTATCACATATGGCAGTCCACATTTCTCCAATTTATTATCTCATTCTTCCCTTCTACATGTTATTCCCTTATGTAGAAACTTTGGAAGTGATGCAAGTCCTCATTGTCTTCTCAGCTGTTATCCCTCTATGCCTCATTTTGAAGAAATTACAGCTACCAAAACTTCTCAATCCTTTCATTATCGCTCTCTTCTTCCTTACTCCGGTAATGACCACGAGTGGTGCTTACCACCTGCATGAGAACTGTTTCTTGCCGCCGTTGATTTTATGGCTATTCTATTCCCTTATCTCTGAGTGGCGTTGGAGATCCATTCTATTTGTCTTATTGATTCTATTTGTCAAAGAGGACGCGGCACTCTACGTCCTGGCATTAGGACTCTATTTTGCTTTCCAAAAACGTTTCACCTTGTCGGCTACCTTCAAAAAATGGCTCTATGCAGGAACCCTTGCTTTGCCAGTCCTCTACTTTAGCCTTGCTTTGTTCCTTCTAGCTAAATATGGTGAAGGAGCTATGGTTTCGCGTTATGGACACTTATTATTGGAAGGGGAGCAAGGCTTGCCGATGGTGTTGAAAAACATCTTCCTAAATCCACTCTATATTATCGGAAGTCTTTTCACGGGCAAGAAAATGGGATATATCTTTTTAATCTTATTCCCTTTAGGTTTCCTACCCCTCGTTCAAAGACGCTTCTCTACCTACTTCCTCCTGCTTCCTTTACTAGCAGTCAACCTACTGATGGACTGGCCATATCAGTTTGACATCGGTTTCCAATATAGCTATGGATCGGTTACCCTCCTATTTATCATGGCTATCCTGGCGGTAGATCAATTGAGCAGGCATCGAGTGGTTGGAGAGAAGGTCTTGCTTGCTCTTGTTGCTGCTTCCCTAGTTTTCTCAGGGACAATCCTCTATAGTTTCACTCGAAACTGGAACTTTGAGATGAAGTATTATCATGATCGGAAAGAGTTTTTTGATGGCCTTCAGTCCACTTTAGATTCAATACCAGCAGATGCTTCTGTGTTAGCAGCAGGAGGATATACCCCAGGCCTACGAAAACACCAAGAATTGTACGATATCTTCTATCACAACAACAAAGCGCTTGATCCAAAAATTGATTATGTCGTTGTACCTAGAGAAATGCAAGATGAAAAACATGGCTACTCTGAAACAGCAACTCTTAAACTTTACAAGGAGGCTGGCTATCAAGAAAGCTCTCTATCTAGCAAGGATGTCCTGGTGTTAGAAAAAGAAGTAAAGTAAGGCTTTAAAAACCGTTCTGCTAGGGTTGAATTTCTAAGAGAAACGAGAAGTCATTCATCGATTGAGACAAAAAGTCTTCTATTATAAAGGCGCACACATTTACGATGTGTGCGTCTTTTTAATCAGAAGAATAGAGCAGACCAGTTAGGGATAGGAAGGTGCTCATTGCTGGTAGCATAAAAGGAGGCCTTAAATCTCCGAGAGGTATCCGCACGTCTGGTTCAAGCATGAATGATTAAAATAAGCATGACCATTATAATAGAAGAAAGTGAATTCGAATGATGCATAACAGTTACAAGAGAATCTGAATTAATTGCAGTTGTTCAAAAAATAAAAGTAAGTAAAAATAGGTGAAAAAGATGGTATTTCTCAAGAAAATGGCCCGCTTTAAAAAATTAACACAAAAATGTAAAAAATATTGAATAGAACTATTGCTATTTCTACTATGTTGTGCTATATTTAGAGAAGCTAATTTAGAAAAACCGAGGAGGTAAAGGAAATATGAAAAAGTTAGCGGCTAGTTTATCAATGATTTTCTCATTATTGATAATTTCTTTCGGCGTATTTACGACCAACGTAAGTGCAGCCACGTCCAAAAATGTCGATGTCATCACGGAGATCAAGATCCAAAATGACAAAGGTGGAGAATTGACAGCTCCACTTGACACCTATGATACTTTCCGTCTTAACGCAAAATTTGAGTTAGAAGGAAAAGGTGTCAAAGCAGGTGATACGACAGAACTTAAGATCGATGCACCTATCGACATCAAGTCTCAGAATTTTGAAATCAACGACGTAATCACTGGTAAAAAGATTGCCGATGCAGTAGTTGACGCAAAAACTGGTAAGATTGTCTTGACATTCACAAAATTCGTTGAAACGAAAAATGACGTTTCAGGTTCATTCTTCTTCTACGCAGCAGTTAACAAAGACAAATTCCCTAACGATGGTGATGCGCCAGTTAAGGTTCATGTTAACGATAAAGTGAAATTCACTGGTAAGGTAACAAGTAAAACTGGTGACGTTGGTAAAGGTTACCCAATCATAAAATCTGGGTGGACTGGTAACAACAACAAAGAACTTGGATACAGAATCTCTATCAACAGAACAAATCAAGTAATCAACAATGCAGTGATTTCTGATAAGCTCGAATCAAAAGGAGTTACTTACCGTAAAGGAAGCTTCAAGATCTTCAAAGGGACTTGGGAATTTGCTGGCGGTAAATGGACTCTTAAAAACAAACAAGACGTTACAGCTAACTATACTGTAAATGCAACTGATACTTCATTCTCTATCAACTTTGGTAACATTGGCAAGGACGACCACTTTGAATTAACATACGAAGCTGATATCAACTATACTGCTGTTGACGGGGAAAGAATTAAAAACACTGCAACTATCACAGGTGATGGTTTAAATCCCGCTGATAAACGTAATACATCACATAATGGTGTCAACATCCAAATCGCTGGTGGTGCTGGTATCGGTTACGAATTTAGCATTAAAGTGAAAAAAGTAGACGAAAACGGTGCTCCACTTAAAGGTGCGAAATTCCAAGTTATCCGTGCAACTAACCAAGATATCATTGGTGAGTTTGAGTCAGATGCTAATGGTGAATTCACTGTTAAGAACATCTTGCGTGATAAATACATCATTAAAGAAATTCAAGCTCCAGAAGGTTATGACTTGGCAGCTGATACTGTAGTTGAAGCTGGTGAATTCACAACACCAAAAACTCCAGTTTCTAAACAAATTGTAGATAAAAAAGAAGCAACAACTACAACTACAACTACAACAACGACTACAACTACAACAACCACAACTACAACAACAGAAGAACCAACAACAACCACAACTACAACAACGACTGAAGAGCCAACAACAACCACAACTACAACAACGACTGAAGAGCCAACAACAACTACAACTACAACAACAGAAGAGCCAACAACAACAACCACAACTACAGAAGCAACTACAGTAACCTCTGAAGAAACTTCTGAAACAACAGAAGCAACTACAGTAACGACTGAAGAAACAACAGAAGCTACAACTGTAGAAACTTCTGAAGAAACAACAACCACAACTACTACAACAGAAGAAACAACTACAACAACAGAAGAAACAACTCCAGAAACACCAACATACCCAGGTGGTGGAGATGGTACTTTTGGTCCTCGTAAATCAACCACAACTACAACTCCAGAAAAACCAACAAATAGTAGTGAAGAAGCAACCACACCAGAAAATGGTGGAGGTCGCAAATCACTTCTTCCAAGTACTGGTGAAGTTGTAGCAACTGGCCTTGTATTCTCAGGAGTACTTGTCTTGTCAGGTGCAGTAGTGTTGAAACGTAAAATCTCTAAATAATAAAAAAAGAGTTTCCGTATAAAGGAGAGAGCGAAAGCTCTCTCTTTTTTGGAAAGGAATGAAATGGAGGAAAAGATGAAACTTTCGATACTCATTACTTTATTTAATGAGGAGTTAGTTCTTTCTCAAACACATGAAGCTATGTCAGCACAATTGGAACAGATGCTGGGGAAGGAACTCTCGGACTATGAACTTCTTTATATCGATGATGGAAGTAGTGACCAGACTTATGAACTGATTACAGCCATTGCCAAAGAGAATCCGCGTGTAAAATATATTCGATTTAGTCGTAATTTTGGTCGTGAAAGTGGTATTTTAGCAGGGTTTAAATACGCGAGCGGGGATGCCGTCATGGTTATGGATGGAGATCTACAACATCCACCTTATCTGATTCCCCTCTTTTTAGAGGCATATAATGAAGGATATGATATTGTCAGTGGGCAACGAACGCGAGAAGGGGAGTCCTTTATTGGAAGTACCTTTGCACGCCTCTTCTATTTCTTGTCAAACCGTTCAATGGATGTTAAGCTGACAGATGGAAAATCAGAGCTGAGATTGCTAAGTCGTAAAGCTATAAATGCCTTTGTATCGATGCCCGAATACAATCGTTTCAACAAAGGTTTGTATGAATGGATTGGATTCAAGGAGAAGGTAATACCTTATAAAAACGAAATCCGCAAGGCAGGTAAAAGTAAGTTTGGTTTTAAGAAATCATTGAATTATGCTATCCAAGGGATTGTTTCATTTAATGATCGTCCCCTTCGTGTTTGTATTCAATTTGGTTTCATCTGTTTAGGACTTGCTCTTTTGTATCTTGTTTTTGAATTGATAAAATACATACTATCAGCAAGTAACTATGTCAGTGGTTACTTTACGACTATTGCAGCCATCATTCTATTTAGTGGTGTTCAATTGATTTTCATTGGTATTCTTGGAGAATATATTGGAAAAATCTATTATGAGGTAAAACGTCGTCCTCACTTTATCATAGAGGATACCAATATCGAACAAGCAAAAGAAAATAATATTGGATAAAGGAGAGAATATGTTAATCTGGTTTATGCGCTGGCAAGAGTTTTTGAAGAAAAATCCCAAAAAAATTCTCTATGCCTTGAGTGCGTTAGCCCCAATGACTATTATGTTAGTAGTGTGGGCTTTCATGGGGATGTACCCGTTTGGAAGTAAGAGTCTGATGGCTGTTGACTTTGGTCAGCAATACATCAGTTTCTTTGGCTTGCTAAAAAATGCTATCTTGACGGGAGACCTATCTAGTTTGAGTTATTCTTTCACTAAGTCTCTTGGTGGAGATATGATTGGGGTGCTTGGATACTATCTAATGAGCCCCTTTAACCTCATCTATATCCTAATGCCCCTCAAATATTTCGGAGCAGCAGTCTTTCTTACTATTTGGCTCCGCTACGGGGCAATCGGTCTATCCTTTGCCTTCCTCTTGATCAAACGTTACAAAGGTTTGGAGTCTAGAAAATGGATGGTTCCACTGTTCTCGACAGCTTATGCCTTGTCAGGGATGTTGGTTTCCTACCAGATGAATGTCATTTTCTATGATGCCATGATCATGCTACCAATTGTCATTGTGTACTTGGAACAATTGTTAGACGGAGAAGCTCCCTATCGCTATTCCTTTGTCTTGGGACTAGCTGTCTTACTCCAATTTTACATGGGCTACATGATTTCGATTTTTGTTGCCTTGTATGCCTGTTTCTATGTATCTCCTAGATTGATGGTCGAAGGTGATCTAAAGACAAAACTAAAAAATTATATCCCACCTTTATTACAAGCTGTCATTTATTCGATTATCGGGATTGGAACAGCAGCGGTGCTTCTGCTACCTGTCTTCTTTAACTTGTTGGAAAGTAAGGGACAAATTGGTGGAGGAATGACCTTCTCTTTTGCATTCCAAATTAATCCCTTAGATATTCTTGCTAAGATGGTCATTGGTGGTTTTGATACGACGTCTGGTTGGTCTGCAGGACCAAACTTACCAAATATCTATATTGGGGCACTTGGTTTTCTAGGCTTCATTTTCTACTTCCTCTCTAAGAATGTTTCCAAAGTTAAGAAATGGGCTGCTGGGATTGTCACTCTTATCTTCTTGACGTCATTCGTTAATGAGTTTGTAAGTAAGATCTGGCACATGGGTCAAAACCCAGCCGGCTTCTTCTTCCGTTTTTCTTGGTTGTTCTCATTCTTCATGTTACTACTGGCTTACCAAGCAGTGAAGGAAAGACCAGTTGTCTCTAAATGGACGAATCTTGGGATTGGAATCGGGTTGGCTCTTTCTGTATGTTATATTCAATCGAAGAGCTACACCTTTATCGCTAAAGTACAACCAGAAGCAATCACGAACTATTTCTCAAAAAATGTGTTTCTTCCTCTCTTGGTTTTGGTGGTTCTAGGAGGCCTCGGTTTTTACGCCTATTGGACAAAATCTCAGAAGAGTCAGCGTGAGAAGATGATTCTAATTGGTGTAACTTCGGTCTTTATAGTGATTGCCTTTCTGTTACTGAAAGCAGGTTATCTACTCACCCAAGTCAGTCTCACAGTGATCGCCTATTTGATTGTCTTGCTCATCTTGAATTTCAAACTATCCCGTTTTGCTGTGGTGATTGTTTCCCTTGTATCGATCTTGGAGTTTGGTTATAATGCCTACTTGTCACAAGTTACTCTAGGGTATGATAATGTTAATAAGTTTTCAGATGCGACTGTATCAGTAAAACGTGTGACAGATAATATTCAAGAAAATTCAGATCAAAAATTCTATCGAATTGCTTCGGATTTTGGTTATTCTAGAACAGTACCTTCGTTGATTTCTTATCCAGGCTTGAGTACGTTTAGTTCGAGTTTGGAACGAAGCACCATGGACCACTTTGCTTTTATGGGAGATCTTGGAGTCAATGCGTCAACCCAGTATTCAAATGGAACCCCATTGACAGATGCCTTATATGGTGTACGTTACTTTATGAGTGTCAAAAATTTTGATCCAAAAGAGATGGAAGATAATCCAGATAAGATGTACTTTTATCGATTTACGGACCGATTTGATTTGAAACGCTATTTCACAGAAAAAGTCTATGAAGATAAACGTTATGTTGTCTATAAAAATCCTAAATCTTTCCCGCTTGCATATGGTACAAATGTTCTTGTGAGAAATATTAAATTTGGTGTCAATAATGCTTTTGCTAACCAAAATATTATTCTGAATTCAATGGAGGGGCATCAAAAAGCTAAAAACGATACGATTGAGTACTTTAAACCTTTGGCATTTAACGCAATTGAAACAGAAAATGTTATTGAAGAAAAGGTCAATAAGGAAACTGGGGAAGCTATCTACAAGAGAGCGGATTCTTCAAAGGAAGCTATTATTCGCTATAGAATCACTCCTCGTACAAATTATACCTATTACTTTTTCACTCCTGTGTCTTTAACACATAAACAAGACTATTCTGTCTTACTCAATGGTAAATGGTTAACAAATAATAAATCATTTACGCAAAGACAAATTTGGCAGTTAACAGATCAAACAGAAAATAAAGAAACTGTTATTGAATTTAGATTTAGAACAGATCAAATTGATATGAGTAACGCAGGCGTTTATCGTGCAGATGTTGATCAAATTGAACAAGTATTAGAGAACCGGAAGAAACAAGGATTAAAAGTTACGAAGTTCTCAAATACTCATATTGTAGGTAATGTATCCATTACAGACAATAGTAAATATATGATGACTTCAATTCCATACAGTGATGGATGGAAAGTGAAAGTGGATGGGAAATTTGTTCAAACGTCAAAAGCTTGGAATGCTTTCTTAGCGTTTCCGATCTCAAAAGGAAATCATAAGGTCGAATTCGTCTTTAGACAAAAAGGAGTCATTCTTGGCGCGTTGCTATCGATTGTTTCAATTACTTACTTGGTCATTCAAATGAGACGAAGCAGAAGTAATGAAGGACGATAGGATATGCGAGAGTACCAAAAATTGTTATAAATACAAAAAAGGATAGCATCCAATTGGATGCTATCCTTTTTGTATGATACGCAAATGTGACTGATTAGTTATTAGAAATCTTGCGTTTCAGGATGACGGCTCCTGATAAGACAAGTACTCCTGAGAATACAAGGCCAGTTGCGACAACTTCACCCGTACTTGGAAGAAGTGTTTTGTGACCTCTACCATTTTCTGGTGTGGTTGTTTCTTCACTACTATTTGTAGGTGTTTCTGGAGTTGTAGTTGTGGTTGATTTAGTACGAGGACGCCATTTACCTTCGCCATCTCCTGGTACTCTTGGTACTTCTGGTTTTTCTGGAGTCGTAGTTGTTGTTGAAGTGGTCGTAGGCTCTTCGGTTGTAGTAGTTGAAGTAGTCGTAGGCTCTTCGGTTGTAGTGGTTGAAGTAGTCGTAGGCTCTTCGGTTGTAGTGGTTGAAGTAGTCGTAGGTTCTTCAGTTGTAGTGGTTGAAGTAGTTGTAGGTTCTTCAGTTGTAGTGGTAGTTGAAGTCGTTGTAGGTTCTTCAGTTG
>ERZ773031.1669-NODE-1669-length-10933-cov-7.245725_pt1 | contig 10933 bp, 5 predicted proteins | sample MGYA00511666_ERZ773031 | MGnify/ENA primary metagenome ERZ773031 (study PRJEB29015, sample SAMEA2738135) | human oral metagenome | biome: human oral; feature: human-associated habitat; material: saliva | place: China | collected 2250 ...
AGACTTTTAGTTTATCACTCCATATTTCGGAAGCGGCTTATTATTTTCATATAAATGTGTTTGTCTTTATAAGAAATATTGTACTTTTGCACTTGTAATAGGCAAATCCTTTTGCCCTTTCCATCTTCCTGAAAGGTATTAGGACTTTGTTATGTAAGATTGGAGAGTACTTGCAGGCTGTGAAGCGGAGCATAATCGTTTTGAAGAACAGTACTACAGTGCGTTCCTTTGTGCAAAAGAATATTCTATGTAGGAAACAAAAACAGCTTAAAACACAGGAAGTAAGATTGAGAAGATAACATTTTTTGTTCTTAGATACAATCGACGGATTGTCACTTTATGCGTAGAACCTTTATATTCTTATAGGTGAAAGAAGTCACCCGCTTATTATGATAGGAAGTAACAACCCACTTCCCACGTTTATATCTAAGGAACAAGATAATGGGACAATACCCGAAAAAAGAATTAGAGATACAGAAATCATCTATAGAAGGATGTCTATAGATAATAATTATTGCTTTCATTTAATAGAAAAGAAACAATGAGCAAGCAAGTTTTTCAGACAGACTCCCGTCAGCGCTGGAGTTATTTTAAGTGGACCTTACGCGTCATTCTTACGATTCTCTCATTGTTAGGAATCGTTTTCTTGGCAATGTTTGCCTTGGAAGGAAGTCCTCAGATGCCTTTCCGTCACGATTATCGGAATGCAGTAACAGCGTCATCACCTTATACTAAGGATAACAAGACGGCAAAGCTTTATAAGTCGTTCCGCGACTTCTTCAAGGAGAAGAAGATGCACAATAACTATGCGAAGGCTACGATTAAGAAACAAAGATTTATTGGAAAGGCGGATAGTCTGACACAGAAATACTTTCGTGAGTGGGACGATCCACGAATCGGTGTGCGTTCGGCATGGTATGTAAACTGGGATAAGCACGCTTATATCTCTCTGAAGAACAATATCAAGCATTTGAATATGGTTCTGCCAGAGTGGTTTTTTATCAATCCTAAGACCGACAAGGTGGAGTATCGGATTGATAAGCAAGCACTGCGTTTGATGCGTCGAACAGGTATTCCAGTTCTTCCTATGCTCACCAATAACTACAACTCCGATTTCCATCCAGAGGCGATAGGGCGTATCATGCGTGATGCGAAGAAGCGTATGGCACTCATCAACGAGATGGTTGGGACGTGTCGGCGCTATGGATTTGCAGGAATCAACCTCGACTTAGAGGAACTTAATATTCAAGATAACGACCTTCTTGTCGAATTGCTCAAAGACTTCTCACGTGTTTTCCATGCGAATGGGCTTTATGTAACACAAGCCGTAGCCCCTTTCAATGAGGATTATAACATGCAGGAACTGGCGAAGTATAACGACTATCTCTTCCTCATGGCTTATGATGAACATAACATTGAGAGTCAGCCGGGAGCGGTTAGTTCGCAGCGATGGGTTGAGAAGGCTACTGACTGGGCTGCAAAGAATGTTCCGAATGATAAGATTGTCCTCGGTATGGCTACCTATGGATATGATTGGGCAAACGGAGAAGGCGGTACGACCGTGTCATTCGACCAGACAATGGCTATTGCGCAAGATGCAGATGCAAAGGTAAAGTTCGATGATGACACCTATAACGTGAACTTCTCTTATCAGAATACCGACGATAAAAAGGTTCATCACGTGTTCTTCACCGATGCTGCCACCACGTTTAACATCATGCGTTTTGGTGCAGAGTATCATCTTGCAGGCTTTGGCTTATGGCGTTTGGGAACTGAAGACAATCGTATATGGCGTTTCTATGGCAAAGATATGTCATGGGAGAGTGTGGCAAGGATGTCTGTTGCGAAGCTGATGCAACTCAACGGAACTGATGATGTCAACTTTGTTGGCTCTGGTGAAGTGCTCCAAGTGACAACAGAACCTCACCCTGGAGACATCTCGATAAGGATAGATAAGGACAATCGCCTTATCTCAGAGGAATATTATCGCGCCCTTCCTTCTACTTATACCATCCAACGATTAGGTGAATGTAAGGATAAGCAGCTTGTTATGACCTTCGATGACGGACCAGACAGCCGTTGGACTCCTACCGTACTAAGTACGCTGAAGAAGTATAATGTCCCTGCAGCGTTCTTCATGGTGGGACTGCAGATGGAGAAGAATCTGCCATTGGTAAAGCAAGTATATGAGGATGGACACACCATTGGTAACCACACCTTCACCCACCATAACATGATTGAGAACTCCGACCGCCGCTCTTATGCAGAGTTGAAGTTGACAAGAATGTTGATAGAGAGTGTGACAGGACATAGTACTATCCTCTTCCGTGCGCCTTATAACGCTGATGCCGACCCAACGGAACATGAAGAGATATGGCCAATGATTGTGGCAAGTCGAAGGAATTACCTCTTTGTGGGAGAGTCTATTGACCCTAATGACTGGCAGTCTAACGTTACAGCCGACCAGATCTATCAGCGTGTCATTGATGGTGTACACCATGAAGACGGACATATCATCTTGTTGCACGATGCGGGTGGTAGTTCTCGTAAGCCTACCCTTGATGCGCTCCCACGTATCATAGAGACCTTGCAGCATGAGGGTTATCAGTTCATCTCCCTCGAACAATACTTAGGTATGAACAAGCAAACACTGATGCCTGAGATTAATAAAGGTAAGGCATACTATGCGATGCAGACCAACCTCTGGTTAGCAGAGATGATTTATCATGTCTCAGACTTCCTCACAGCTCTTTTCCTTGTCTTCCTTGCCTTGGGAATGCTGCGCCTGATATTTATGTATGTGCTGATGATAAGAGAGAAGCGGGCAGAGAACCGACGCAATTATGCTCCTATTGATGCTGCCACAGCACCAGCAGTATCTATCATCGTACCGGGTTATAACGAGGAAGTAAACATCGTGCGTACCATCACTACGCTTAAGCAACAAGACTATCCTAACCTGCATATCTACTTCGTTGATGATGGTAGTAAGGACCATACACTCGAACGTGTACATGAGGCATTCGACAATGATGATATAGTTACGGTGCTTGCTAAGAAGAATGGTGGAAAGGCTTCAGCCCTCAACTATGGTATTGCTGCCTGCCGTTCAGAGTATGTCGTTTGTATTGATGCCGACACCCAGTTGAAGAATGATGCGGTAAGTAGATTGATGAAACACTTCATCGCTGACACAGAGAAGCGTGTCGGTGCGGTGGCTGGTAATGTGAAGGTGGGTAATCAACGGAATATGCTTACTTACTGGCAGGCGATTGAATATACGAGTAGTCAGAACTTCGATCGTATGGCTTACTCTAATATCAATGCTGTCACTGTTGTGCCCGGAGCTATCGGCGCTTTCCGAAAGGAGGTTATTGAAGCCGTGGGAGGCTTTACAACTGATACCTTAGCAGAAGACTGCGACCTGACGATGAGTATCAATGAACATGGATACATCATCGAGAACGAGAACTATGCTGTGGCACTTACCGAAGCACCAGAGACACTCCGTCAGTTTGTGAAGCAACGTATCCGTTGGTGCTTTGGTGTGATGCAAGCCTTCTGGAAGCATCGTTCCTCACTCTTTGCACCTTCTAAGAAAGGTTTTGGTCTATGGGCTATGCCTAATATGCTTATCTTCCAGTATATCATCCCAACCTTCTCACCATTGGCTGATGTACTGATGCTCATCGGACTCTTTACTGGTAATGCCCTTCAGATATTCTTCTATTACCTCATCTTCCTTGTCATCGATGCCAGTGTGTCTATCATGGCTTATATCTTCGAGGGCGAGCGTCTGTGGGTTCTTCTGTGGGTTATCCCTCAACGATTCTTCTATCGCTGGATAATGTATTACGTCCTCTTCAAGAGTTACCTCAAGGCGATAAAGGGTGAGCTGCAGACATGGGGCGTATTGAAGAGGACAGGGCATGTACAATAGCCTCACCCACACAAAAGCCTCACCCCCCAGCCCCCTCTCCGAAAGGAGAGGGGGAGTGCTGGCAACAATTTGCTAAAGAATGACTAAAAGTTCTCCCTAACTAATAGGGGTATCTCGCTGATTACTCCCCTCCCTATGGGGGAGGGGCAAGGGGGTGGGGCTGCTATCTCTCTCGCATTTCACTCCCCCTCTCTCTCGGAGAGGGGGTTGGGGGGTGAGGTTTCCTTATCTCCAACCTCATCGGGTCCTGTATATTTGCCTTACTGATCAGTTGCAAGTAGCGTTCGCGGAGCGGACCGACCCTAACATTCTTTCGGGCACGGACTGATGAGATAACCGATGAAGGGTTACAGGGTTCGCGCACATGAAGCACCCTACAGATATGATGTACGATGGTTTGGAAGTCCATTGGACGACCGCATTTATCCATTAGTCGCCCTGTCTCCCAAACCATGTGAGCCAAGTCGATGAGGTCACACTTCAATCCAGTCCAATACAATCCTTCCTCCTCGCTTCTATTGATTAAGTCACAGAAGTTATCAACAATCCTTGTCGTCAGTCGGTCTTCCTCCTCTTGAGTCCAGAGGTGGGCAGCCTTCATTACTATGTTAACTTTCTTCATCATTGTTCTCAGTGTTTTTTTGTTATAGAATAATGGTTTTAATCATCTACCACCTTCTTTATTCGTGACGCAGTGTAGGTCAGTAGGAGAAGTCGTCGGGTGGCATTCGCATCGTCCCCCTATGGAAACAGCCTACTGGGGAGAAGACTGTTTCGTGAGGTTGCTGCAAAGGTAAAACCCTAAAGTGCAGTATATGTTCAATACCAAAAATTTTTTCATTAAATAAAACTAACGAAATGACTACTAATCTGATTCGAAGGAACAAGACAGGTGAGCCACATTAAAAGTTAAGGGTTCATCTATAAAAACTACGAATCCTTATACTTTGAACTTTGAACATTGAACTTTGAGGTTTGAACATTGCCCTTTATGATATGTACCTTTTATCTTTGAACATTGAGGTTTGAACATTGAACTTTATGATATGTACCATTAACGACTACGAATTACGCAAATGACACGAATTACATTAGAATAAGCATTGGCGTAATTAGCGTAATTCGTAGTTCTAATCATAAAGTTCAATGTTCAAAGTTCAAACCTCAAAGGAACTCCGAATGTCACGAATACAAACAGAATGTGGATGAGTAGACATGGTATATGATAGAAAGATGAAGTATGAGGGTAGAACAAACAAGGTAATGATGAACAAAAGGATGGGTAATAGAAAGACAAAGTAACAGAAGAACAGAAGGAGAAAGGTAAAGAGTAAGTAACAAAGCCTTTAACTGCTTCTTTGGTAGAAAGGGAATTACAACTATCTCTTAAATTACGAATAGGATAAACTTAAAAAAGAAACCCCACCACAGTAGGACTTGCATCCGAATGTGGTGGGGTTTATAGTGCCTTGCTTTTATGCGTATAAAAGCATAAACTTAACTTTCTTGTTAGTCTTTAGAGAAAGCCTTGTTGCGTGGTAAGTGCCATCGCCGTCCTATTTGATATTGGCAAATGGCGCATAAACAGGGTCCTCTTGACCATCATCGCTAACTAATACAGGGCGGATGGCAGATGCCTGAGCTTTATTAGCAGCTGCACTTTCATAAGCCCACTTAGTAGGACCAAACATAAAGTGTTTGGTTACGATAAGACCTGAAGACTTAGAAGTCAGATATTGTCCATAAGCACCTGATCCCCAAGTCATATCCCTTAGACCCATCTTGTCATTAAGTGTTATACGTCTACCTGTAATTGGTAGGAACAAGCCGATGTTAGCACGAACAAGTGCTGTAACATTCTTGTATTTATCGTATGCTCTTACACCTGTAGGGAATGCCTTAAGTCTATTAGAAGCACCTCCATTATTAGTTGTGTAGTATGCACCATATACGATAGTACCCTTATCGGTGTAACAGTAAGCTGGTTGTACATTAGCATTATCAAAGAGAGACAAGATATCAGCTTCTGTAGGATAACGATACTTCCTATGATTGTTCATCGTGTAATACCAAACAATGTCACCATTTTTAGCCTTTGAACGGTCACTTGTTTCTTTTCTCAAAGGACCATCACCTTCATAGAATTTCTGATTAATATCTTTATTTCCACTCTTATACGTATTTGATTTCAGATTGAGAGCGTTTTCGATATCTCCAAAGCGGAAGAGGTCAACATCATCTGTTGTTTGTACAGGTGAATTTGCAAACTGTGATGAAACAAGAGTTCCACCTGAAGAAGTTTCATTACGATGGCTATCTATGTACATAGCACGCTTTGAAATCCACCACTGTGTAGGTGCAATACCCCAGTAGCCGCCATTAACAGGACCATAGTGGATAAAGTTACCAGTAGCCCATTTTACTCCTTGTACCTCAACAAACGCCTTCTGCTTTGGCTCTTCCATCTTCAAGAGGTCTGAACGATATACGTTGCCTTCGTTAAAGGTGATTGAGCTATAAGTTCTCTGATATACTTTATTTTTTGCGAATACCATGACAACAACGTCTGTGTATGTGCCTGGGATGAACGCTGCATAGGTGTATTTACCATTGGCAGAAGTAAGCGTCTGACCTTGTTCTGGCTTGATAACGAGGTTTGTTCGCTCATCATCAAAGTTATTCTCTACAAAAGTACCTGCATCAAGATTAAATATATCACTACTCTTTACATTTGAGATATAGATAGAGTCGATGTTTGTAAGAGGTTGGTTACTTTCGTTTGTAAAGCGCAATCCCCAAATAGTAACGATACGTTTTAGCTTACCAAGACTTACGTCGACTTTCTTTCCTTCAACCTTCTTTGGCTTCTGCTTAGTCCACTGGAAGTCGAAACGCTCACCAATAGTCTTTGCTGTACCATCCTGCTTAGAGAGGTTTAGCTCGACAAGTTTCTGTGTTTTGTCGCTTGTCTCATGATAAAGACTACTTCTATCATCGCTTTTAACAACAGGTGTAATGGTTCTGTTATTGCCTTGTGCTGCCTTACCAGGATAGAGGAAAGCAATCTCGCTATTAGTAGTGAGTGCAGCACTTGATGCTATTTCACCGTCAAAGCGGCTTTTACCACCTAAATTCTTATTTGTTATATAGCTATAGTTAGCAGTATGAAGATCATCCCCACCTACTACATAAGTTAAAATCTCATCTTGCTCACTCCATTCAGACTTAATCTTATGGGCAGCATCTTCACTTAGAGCACGTGTAGCAGGTTCCTGCTGCAGTGAGCTTGTGCCATCAGCAACGAGGCTATAAGTATGGATAGTTGTGTTCTCGGCTGTAGAACTGTCTACATCGTCATGACAGCTTGTCAGCAATGGAGCTGCCATCAAGAAGCATGCTACAGGAAATAAGACATTCTTTTTCATCATCTTCATTTCTTAATCGTTAAAAATAAAATCTTTGTTATTCTTCTGATGTAAGCCAACTTGGCTGCCCCTTAGATTGTGCACCACTATTTCCGAATGGGTTTGGTGTATTGCCATTACCACTGCCGCCTGTTGGGTCACCTCCCTCAACAGGGTTTGTTGTTGTCCCACTAATCACTAAAATGTGTGACTCTGCCTGTACGTTAACACACGTACAAACAGGCTGCAGATAAGATATTTTCTGCATTGTTACATTACTTTTCATAACTTAAATACCGTTTTGGATTTACTATATTGTTTACCCTGATTGTTATTATTTCTTTACAAAATCTACCAATCCGTTAGTTTATTGCTGCAAAGTTACTTATTTGTCCTAATAAAAAAGAGAAAAATTGCAAAAAGATTGTGTGTGATTATTAATTAAATTAATTCTTTGATTAAAATCAATTAATTTAAAATCGTACACTTTAGCTTATCAAAATGTAAAGTGCTTATAAAACATACCTATTTCTATTGTTGTTTTCTAACACACACCTTTGAACTATTACCTTTGAACATTGAGGTTTGAACATTGAACTTTATGATTAGAACTACGAATTATCCGAATTTCTCGAATAATGTTTGCGATAATGATTCGTGTCATTCGCGTAATTCGTAGTCTTGTCGCTTCTGTCTTCGTGCAAAAATATGTCATTGAAGTATATGTCTCTGTGTCATTCTGTCTTCGTGTAATTCGTGTCATTCGTAGTCTTGTCGCTTTTGTCTTCGTGCAAAAATATGTCATTGAAGTATATGTTTCTATGTCATTCTGTCTTCGTGCAATTCGTGTCATTCGTAGTCTTGTCGATTCTGTCTTCGTGCAAAAATATGTCATTGAAGTATATGTCTCTATGTCATTCTGTCTTCTTATCTCATTCTGTCTGTCAAATGTTTTCACAATCAGCAAGTCAGTCGGGCACAAATAGCGTGCGAATAAACGGCTTTTTGGCTTGCAAAAGGTGCCCTTTAAGGCGCTTACTAACGCCCTTTTGGAGTCCTATTAAGCACCTTTTGAAATCTGTTTTTGCAACTTCTTGACAGCAAAAGACTTACAGGGACGCAGAAATAACTTGTTTTAGGTTTATTTCAATCCGTTCCCTTATTTGTTTTGTAAAGATAAATTGTCTGGTTGACGAGTTAACGAGTAGACAGGTTAACGAGTAGACAAGTTAACAAGTTGCTTGTAAGGAAGACATAGTAACAAGTGAACAAGTTATTTGCAGCGATAAACCACAGCTAACAGTAGTAATCATAATTATGAATTATGAATTTTGAATTCTGAATTAACAAAGGATTATGAATTTTGAATTATGAATTAACAAGCCTTTGCTTGTAAAAAGCAGTCTTTTTGTGTTTATTTTTGTTAAATACTTGATATATGATAAGTATTGTTTGCGTGTAATATGTTATCTTTGTATTAAGAACCTACAAAAAAACGGATGGGAATGTGAGAAAGCATGGATAACTTTTGAACATCTATTTGATATAGGGACCTACATTTTTAATATAGAGACCTACATTTCATATAGGACACACCTATTATATATATAAGGCTGCCCCACATCTGTTTCTGGGCAGACCTAAGTCAGAATAAGATTATTATCAAATATAAAATAACTAATGAGAAAAGGAAAGATTCTACCAGTAAGTGTTTTCCTATCTTGCTGCTCTTTGACCGCTTTTGCCAGCAGTCATGTCACTTCGGCTGACAACTTTGGCAAGAACGTAGTCGTTGCTGCAACTAAGGCAAATACCGCAAAGGTATTGGGAACACAGCAATCAAGTGGTGACGTAAAAGTTACCGGAACTATCGTAGACAATGCTGGCGACCCAGTTATCGGTGCTACTATCCGCGTGAAGGATTCGCAGAATGGTACGACCACCGACCTCGATGGTAAGTTTGAGATTATGACACATAAGGGTGCTACGCTTATTGTCAGCTATATCGGTATGAACACTGAGGAGGTGAAGGTTAGCGGTGATGCCCCATTGAACATCACTTTGAAGGCTGAGGCTCATCAGATTGAGGAAGTTGTGGTAACCGCTTTGGGTATCAAGCGTTCAGAGAAGGCGTTGAGCTATAACGTTCAGAAGGTAGGCGGTGAGAACCTTACAACGGTTAAGAACCCTAACTTCATGAATTCACTCTCTGGTAAGGTAGCCGGTGTGAACATCAATGCTTCTTCTGCTGGTATGGGTGGTGCAGCCCGCGTTGTGATGCGTGGTCCTAAGTCAATTACCCGTAGCAATCAGGCTTTGTATGTTATCGACGGTGTGCCAATCAACAACACCAGTCAGGGTGAGATTTCAGGTGGTGCGTTCAGTTCACAGCCAGGTTCAGAAGGTATTGCCGATATCAACCCAGAGGATATCGAGTCAATCAGCGTCCTCAGTGGTCCTGCTGCTGCTGCCCTCTACGGTTCAGCTGCTGCGCAGGGTGTCATCATGATTACCACGAAGAAGGGTAAGGAAGGTAAGGTAAGCGTGACTGTAAGTAACAGTACACAGTTTGCTAACCCATTCATCATGCCAGAGTTCCAGAACTCTTACGTAAACCGTGCAGGCGACGTGAAGTCATGGGGCGCAAAGACTCCATCAGTCTATGGTAACTATGAGCCAAAGGACTTCTTCAATACAGGTACGAACGTTCAGAACAACGTTGCTCTGACTGCAGGTACGGACAAGAACCAGACCTATATCTCAGTAGGTACAACGAATGCAAAGGGTATCATTCCTAATAACAGCTACGACCGTTATAACTTTGCATTCCGCAATACAACAACGTTCTTGCACGACAAGATGACCTTTGACTTCAACTTCAATTACATCAAGGAGCATGATAAGAACTTGACAGCTCAGGGTCAGTACTTCAACCCATTGACCGCTGTTTATCTCTTCCCACGTGGTGAGAGCTTCGACGCTGTTCGTACATACGAGCTTTACGATGTGACAAGAGGTATCAATGTTCAGAACTGGAACTTCGGTGATGCGTTGAGTATGCAGAACCCATACTGGGTAGCCAACCGTATGGTTCGTTCAAACAACCGCAGCCGTTACATGATTAGTGCAAGTCTTAAGTATAAGATTTTCGACTGGATGGACGTTGTGGGTCGTTTGCGTTGGGACGATGCAGGTACAAAGCAGGAAGACAAGCGTTACGCTTCAACAACCAACCTCTTTGCTCACTCAAAGTATGGTTTCTATGGTTATGACAAGGTGAATGACCGTTCACTCTATGGCGACTTGATGTTCAATATCAACAAGACATTGAACGACTTCTCAGTATCAGCCAACCTCGGTGGTTCGTTCACACGTAACAAGTATAACGTAACAGGTTTCCAAGGCGGTTTGAAGGCACCTTCTAACTTGTTCACTCCAAACGCTATCGATTACGGTTCAGCAACCGCTGACAACCGTCCAATCTTCACAGACCATGCACACAAGATTAACTCACTCTTCGCTAACGTAGAGTTGGGCTGGCGCAGTATGCTGTTTATGACTGTAACAGGTCGTAACGATTGGGACTCAG
>ERZ773031.1670-NODE-1670-length-10932-cov-2.791579_pt1 | contig 10932 bp, 13 predicted proteins | sample MGYA00511666_ERZ773031 | MGnify/ENA primary metagenome ERZ773031 (study PRJEB29015, sample SAMEA2738135) | human oral metagenome | biome: human oral; feature: human-associated habitat; material: saliva | place: China | collected 2250 ...
CTCTTCAAGTACATCAATGAGCGCATCCCTGAGCGTAAGTATTGGGGCGCGCTCGAAGAGGAAGAAGAAGAGCAATCGACCAAGCTAGACAGCAAGGCGATGTGGTAAACACGGTAGACCCACCACGGCGGGGTGCATACGCTCTCAATGGGAGCATGTGCACCCCGCCTTTACTCATGCCCCCTACAGGGTGTTGAAGATGCAGGTGCTCAGCCGTGGCTAGTGAGCGCTCGCTGGTGGGTTGCGTGCGTGGCGGGTGGTTGTTGGGGTGTGGATTTTTCACCACCCCAAGGGTTGTATACATTGTCTTTTGTGTGGTACTATGTTTATATAGGGGTTCTTGATTGAGTCCCACCGATTATCTACCTGCTTGAAAGGAAACCACTGCAATGGGTTCGTTCTCTTGGAATTACGCTACCGCTCCTACCTCGTTCAATGATGCCGTGAATATCGTTCCGGGTGATGAGGTGAAGGTTCTGATTCCCGAAGAATTTGGCGGCGGCTGTATCGAAGGCGTGTACCGTGATTATGGTCAGGTGCAGGACGCTAACGGTGTCCACTATGACGTGTATGAGCTGTTGTCTCTGTGGAATTCTTCGACTCTGCGTGACACTGTGAAGGAGTATAAGGGTCAGTATGATGATGAGTCTCTGGCTCGTAAGGAGTGCGACAACCACGGCGATTACGACTATGATTCGTCGGTGAGTGCTGTACTGCGTATCTTCGCGATTGATTGGTCTCACCTGAATGATGGAGATGAAGCCAGCGACCTGTACTACGGTTTGAAGATTGTGCGCCCCGAGGATTCTGTGTCTTACGAGGAATGCGAGTACCTCTCCGGTCATGACCGTCACCAGGGTTTCCGCCGCGTACCCCTCGGCATGCTCAGTGACTCCGGCTCTGACGTGGAAGAAGTATGGCTCCGTGCAGTGACCCCGCCCCGAGACATCAACAGCCGTCGCGCTTTCCCCGACCTGCCCCACCCCGCAGAGCAGATGTATCAGCTCGAAAAGGTACTCTTCGAGGGCTAACCCCCCTAAGAGCCACATTACGTAGGAAGCCCTGCAATAAGACCGGAACCCGCCCCCGGCTTGTTGCAGGGCTCAACTCACAATACAAGCAACCTACCCCCAAGCCAGCCCCAAAAGACACCCGATACGGACAAGGAAACCAGCCCCCATGACCTACACCGAACGCGAACTCATCATCGAAAGCGCCGCACAAAGCCTATACAACCTCGGCACCACCAAATACCCCAAACCCAAGAAAACCCTCAAGCTCGACCTCATCAAGCTCGTAGGGCTCCTCGGCGGCAACATCTACGAGCTTACCCAGCTCCGAGACCTCGACCCCGACACACCCACCATCGAAACCCACGAAGACGGCACCTTCACCCTCACCGTCATCAACTATTCCCCTTGGCAGGTCTGCGGTGTAGACACCAAAAAATCCTTCACCCACCGCCTCGCATGCCTCCTCGGAACCTACCTCACCCACCACCGCGGAAAACCCGCAGGCATCCACGAAACCCACCACGAACGCAAAAACAATCGTCACACCCCACAAGCCCTTGACGGGCTCCACTTCGCCCGATGCCTCATGCTACCCCGACACCAGCTACTCACCGAATGGGCACGAACCTGGAAAACCGACATGGGGTGGAAGCTAGACCTAGCAGACACCTTCGGCATCGACATCATGTGGCTCGAAGTACGAGCCCGACAGCTCAACCTCCTCCACCTGGATGGAACCACCACCAAGACCCCCACACCCCCGCTCACCAGCCCAGAGCCCGAACACACCCAGCAGGCGGGAGCCAAGGAAGTGGGTGGCGCGCTCGCTATGCTAGAGGTAAAGGGAAGCATTGGAAAGGAAGAACGATAGAATGAGCGCTTACTCCAGTCAGAATGAGATTGACCTGAAGAAGAGCATTATCCGTGACGCATATACTGCTACAACCGCATGCAAGTTCCTCGGCGTCTCTTATGAGGAGCTGAACCGCATGGTAGAAAGCCGCGAGATTCTACGACTGAGGGACAATAAGGGCAACAGCCGGTACCCCAGCTTCCAATTTGGCTCTGACGGTACGGTCATCCCCCACATCCAGCGAGTTATCCAGACCCTCCTTGGTCGGGGATTTACTGAGCGGCAGGCGGCTCTTTGGCTGACCACTGGATCCAGCCTGTACGACGGCAAGAGTCCGGTCGAGTTCATGCAGACTGACCCGAAGCGGTTCGGAATTGTCTTCTACGCCGCACAGCACGACACGCCCACACGCTAGACCGATTCACCTAGCCAAATGCCTCTCAGCACCCATCTGAGGGGCATTTCGTTTACGAGGCGACTCTATATATAGGTGAGCAGATGATGCATCATACGTGCATGTAGTGTAGAATGGTGGGTGACTGAGGACGCATAGATATTCCTTCGTCTCCTTATGTTTTTCAGAAGTGAGCCCCGCACCCGGTGATGCAACCACCACGGCGTGGGGCTCGCTTCTACCCAAAACCATGACGTCCACCCAGCAGGAGCACACAATCCACATGCACCATAAGGGTGCCTTGGCACGATTTAATCCATACCCTTCTGCGTGTCCTTTAGACGCCTGCTGTGGATTCGGTGTTATGATGATTACAGGCTCGCCTCCGGCTGGGGGGGAGCTTCATAAACGGATGCACCACCCCTATCGGTGGGCATCAAGACCCGAGCACCCATTATTGAGTGCAGAGGTCACCGTAGGCGGGCACCGCCTACTCACCCCATAAAGGGAAAGTGAATGCGATTCGAATGGCTGGCAGGTATTATGCCTTGACAGGAAGTCTTTTCCCTATATATATGAGGCTGAGCCCATATGTTTATTTTCTGTCAGTAATAGCGCTCCCTTTCCCCATATATTGCGGGGTTGAGCCCTGGCGTTAAATGCAGAAAGAGAACCGCTTTTTCTCTCTATACCCAAAGGTGGGTGCCGTAGTGAGATGAGATGCAAGCTTTCATGAACCCCAACCACCCCAAGGGTTGCACGCTCGGTCTTTAGTCTCGAAGACCTCCACGAAGACAGCATCCGCATCCCCCTGAACGCAACCACCACCCTTGAAGACATCAAGAACCACGCGCTCGCACTCAACACCAACGACGACACCCCCATCGAAGACGCATACACCGACGAATTCACCGAAATCACCGAGCACATGGAAAAGCTCAGCAAGTAACTCAAACACCACTCCAAGCCGCCACCCAACGAAAGGGCATCGAATCATGGAACTCACTGCTAAAGACTTCACCCACCGCCTCGCAGAAAAGGGCTACACCCCCGGTATCATCCTCGACGTGGACAATGACGAAGAGCAGAACACCGTAAAGTTCACCGGCGCTATCACTTTCAACGGTAAAGACGGTTTTATGGACTTCCGCAACGCAGAGAAATACTACGACATCACTTGTAAAGCCTATGAAAACCTCGCGTTCTTCTCCAAAACCTACCCGCTCACCGAGGAGCAGATTGCCGAAATTGAAGAAGGCGGCAAACCTGGCAATGCTGAGCAGGAAGAAAAGTTCTTCGAGGCATGGCGTGTAGCCCTTGATGAAATCGGTATCGACCTGAACGATATTGAGGTCTCCAGCCGATAAACACCCCTCCCAACTAAATCACCTACCCCAACGCCCCGGCATACACGCCGGGGCGCACCACTTAGAAAGGATAAGCATGGACACCGAATACACCTACAACCTCACCACCGAGCAGGTACAGACCATCAACACCGCACTTAGGGCTGATGCGTGAGCGTGTGGGGTGCCCCATTTTGCCGGGTGCTCTGCACGCTTTCCCGCATCCAAAACACTTACATAATGCACCTATAGTGTGGTACAATATTTATATGTAGGGGTAGTCCTACTGAATCCCAAACCATCATTGAAAGGAAACCACTCATGAGCCACTACAGCGACATGCGCGAACTCAACGACTTGCTGAACGTCACCCGCAAGGGCAAGCTGTTCCTGGTCGATATTTACGACCGCACCCGCCTCAACCTCGGAATTATCCGCCTGTACAATGCAGGTGACAAGCTTCTCATGAACGTCGTCGGCGACGTTTCTGGAGAAAGCGACCTGTCCACCTACGCCGCACAGCACAAGGTCGAACCCGTGCAGGTCAAGCACCGCGACTTGGAAATCACCGAAAAAGACCCCCACGCTAACATCTTCTATGATGCAGAAGACATCTCCCTGTGCCTCGTTCGAGACGACGACGATGACCGCAAGAAGGACGACTACCTCATCGGCTACTGGCTCCGCAGTTTCGCCTATATGCCCCGCGTAGGCGACAAGCTGACGGTCAAGGACATCCAGAAGCGTAAGTTCCTTGCATCTCCCCGAAACGTTGTGGAATCTGGATACGACATCTGGTACGTCCGTAACGGTTCCGGCGACTGGGTAGGTGTGATTGAGAAATGGGACGCACCCCGAATCGCCAAGAAGTATTCTGGTCATAAGATGGCTGGTTCCACCACCGCTTACGCTAGTGCAAGTGTCCGGTGGCAAAAGTCCCTCGCTATCGGCGCATCCCTAGAGGAATGTGCCACCAACCTCCTGAAGGCACTCTAACCCATAGGAAAAGCCTCTGCCTGGCAAGAAGCCAAACCACCCCCTCCCACGTGGTTGATGGTTTCTAGTCAGGCAGATTCGCGTATAATTGTCTGTGATTTCCCCTAGATTTTGGAGGCACTAATGTCAAATATTGAATTTCTTGGGCTCTCTTGGAACCCTTTCGCGTTCTGGTGGACTCTTTCTCTTCTTGGAATGAGCATCCTGGGATTGACTGGCTTGGGACTAAACCGTGCTGTGCGTGAAGCTAAGAAGCAGAAACTTCCTAAAGGCGCACCGAAGGGCGGCGTCGATGTGCGTGATACACAGTCCGCTCTGTATTACCTCGCTTACAGCCTACCCCTGATGTGTGCCTTCGTATTCATTTTCATGGTTCCTATGGTGAACACACAGGCTATCTCAGGCAATGTCTCCCTCAGCATTATCTACGGATTCTTTCGCGAGTGTTGGCGCCGAGCCAGCGAGATTGACTGGCGAGCAAAATACCCGTCCAGCCGTCTATCTGTGATTGGGCGTATCCTCCATGATTCGATGGATTGCTTCATTATTGCTATTACGGTTTCTCTTGTTACCCAGTTCGTGCTTCCCCACTAGCATCTACCAATTCTTTAATAACCTCAACACTGAAACACACATGCAGGGTTGGGGTTATTTTTATGCTCTGCATTGCAACCTGATTTCAAGTAGTATTGGTGATACATCCATTACTTCCAACAGCTAGGTCTAATATTTTGACGTCCACCTTTGCAATGCAGATTCCTGCGTGCGTTCCAGCCCTGTTAGGTTTCTTCGTCCACATGCTTTTCCGATGGGATTTTCTGCGTCGGTGCAGAGCTGAGACCCCAACGAGCTGGAGGCGTGCATGGGTTGCTTTAACCGTGTGCTGGCTACCTCTAGTTGGTGCAGTAAGCTTCACCGATTCGTGGGGTACTGTCCCGCTGGTGCTCGGGTCGCTGGCAGTCGGAGCCTTGGCTGGCTATGCATCCTGTGCAGACACGCTCCAGCGGCTTAGGAACAACACTCACACCCCGGCAGAAGTACTAGCCTCGCAGGTGCGTGTAGTGAAGATGTACGGCACCTATTTCGGGTCGATTGTCGCTTACGCAATGTCAGCTGTCTTCCTGCTCGCTTATGGAACGCTCGGGAAAACACTAGCCCTCTAGACGAAGCGGCTATTGAAATAGGAAGTGCCCCTCACCGGCTGATTCTCAACCTGTGAGGGGCACTTCCTTTAGCGTTCAGACGAAGCATCCGGGTGCACAAGCACATTGAATGATACGGCAGGCATCGGATTCTCGGGGTGTCGAGGATTCCACCATGCCTGCACGTCTCCCAAATCCACTGCTGAGCCGTCGGTTTCTTGAATTCTAGTACCGAATACCGGGACTTGGAGCCCGCACTACGGATGACCAAGGGGTGCCGATGCTCTGCGAGGTACTTGGCAACCTGAGTGCGGTACTTACGGTTCAACCTGGGGGATGATTCGCCCAAGGTTCTTATGCCGATGCATGAGCAAGTCCCATTCCACGTTAATCGCTTCCAGGGCGTTGTCGAAGTCTTTGCACCGCTGAGTGGTCTTGTCCATTGCCTGCGGGTCGGTCACATCTATCAAATGCCAGCCCGTACGGAACTCACTGCGCTCAGTGCGAATTTTTTTAGACAAATCTTCAAGCTGTCCCAGTACCTGATTCACACCGTTGGTGAAGCTGAGCTCCAGCTCAAAATACTGAGCAATCTCAGGAACAGAATCAAGGTCTGAGTGGTACTCAACGACGAGTAGTTCGGAGTTGTCGTTATCAGTCAGCCTCTGATGCTCTTTACTGACCGCATCACGGAAATCCTCAACACGGCGGTGGATGCCGTTAAATTTCTGAACCCCCTCGGAGAAGTTCAGATGAACAGTCTTCTCAATGGGAGCAACTGTACTGCTTGCGTAGTCAGTAGGTTCCATAAGTATTTCCTCCAAATAATCAACAATCCCCGCATGTACAGGGGAAAGTGTACTGCGGCTACATCCTTGGGCTCACCCCCATATGTACGGGGAAAAGGCAACAGTATCCCTGACACTGGAAATGGTCTAGGGCTCAACCCCACACACGCGGGGAAGACTCTTCCTGACAAGGCGTTACACCTGCAAGATACTCGAAATACTTTCCCATGTGGGGTGGGTAGGCGGTGCCCGCCTACGGTGACCATTCACCCAAAGCTGGATGTCTGGTCTTGATGCCCACCCGTGGGTGGGACATCCGTTTATTACACTCTCCCCCAGCCGGAGGCGAGCGCCCCTGTCGTGTGTGGCAGGGGTGGTTCCGTTATGGAACATAGTTCAATAGTATCACACTAGCTATTGGGTGTGCGATCTGTGTTGGGCGTGTCCTTGGGTTTCTTTCCGTCAGTGACGAGGTTGAGGCGGGTTTCCCAGTACCCGGTGGGGGTGTGGGGGTCTATGGGGAGTTGAGGCGGGCGGGGTGGGGTTGCGAGGAATTTGCGGAGGAGGTTTTTTGCGCGGGCTCGTAGGGTTTGAGGTTGGTTGTCCATTTTGGTGAAGGGTATCCAGCCGTCTGGGTTTAGCCAGGTGTGGGTGCTGTCTGCGTGGTACCAGGCGTGCATGGATTTGAGGAAGGCTATTTCTTGGTCGTACATTTCGCTGGCTTGGTGTGTGTCTTGGGTGTCTTTTGGGATGAGGGGTACTAGGCTGTTGGGTGCGTGCCAGGCGTACACTACGGTGGTGGTGGGGTCTGCTTCTTGGCGGCACGGTTCGCTGGTTTGTTGTGTGTCCTGGGTGGTGTACCTGGAGGCTGTTCCGTTGAGTTGGTGTGCTTGTTGGATTGCCAGCCACCCTGCCTGACGTGCCTCGTTCATGGTGCGGTAGTAGAGGGCTTTGTACATTCTTTTGACGGTGCGGTGGTGGGTGGCGGTTTGTTCGTTGAATTGGAAGCGGATGAAGTCTCTGAACCAGGTCGCCATTTCTAGGTTATCGACGATTTGGGTGGTTCTAACTGCCTGCCAGTGGAGGCTCACTGACTGTAGGGCTAGTTTCTCCATCGCACCCTTGGTTGCCTCATTGTCAGGGTTATTGGTGAGAGGGTTGATGATTCCTACGGGGGTGAAGGGTGCGTGTGGGATGTCGAGTCGCTGGTACTCTGCTTCATACTCCTCACTAAGCTGTCGCAGGCTTCCAAGGAGCTCTTCGACAGGGACACAGCGGGTACCCAGCTTATCGAGGGCTTTTCCATCTCGTTCAGTATGGAGACGTTCACGCATGACACAATCACGCAGGATTTGCAGAGACAGGGCTCTAGCTCGATTGTGAAGCTCACCAAGAGCCACAGAATCATAATGTACGGTCTCGTAGCGCAGTTGCCGTAGATGCATGGTATACGCATGCATAAGATTCGGGGTGATTTGGTATTCTGCGTATTTTGCTTTGGTGAACATGGTGGGTTCCTTCGTCTCAGATGGGTAAGGGGGGGGCGGGTTAGTGGGTGGTTTTCTTGAAGAACCACCGTGCGGCGCGGGCAAACAGGCTGTCACCTGCGGGTTCAGGTTTAGGGGAGGTAATCTGCTCCCCGGCGTGGTCACTGAACGGCTGTAGAAACGCATTATTGTATCTAGCGCATTCACTAAGGACGGTGGAACCTACCTCCTGTCCTTCTTCGTACGGGGTAAGCAAACCCTGAACAGCTGAAACGAGACGTGCCATAAGCTCACAGCTCTGCTGGGTACGCACCACCATAAGCACGTCTACGTCAGTGGACGAGTCAAGCGACAAGTCACCACCTTCACAATGAGTAAGCGCACCAAAATTAAGGGTATCGAAGTTCAGAGGGATACCCGCAAGGGTTAGGGTCGGCTGAAAAGGCAGAGCGGCGGCAAACCCCAACGTCGCCTCCGCAACACGAACTTCCATACCCAACTGTTCAGCAGTCAAGATTCTATCCAGAGCACTATGGCTAAGGTCTTCCACTTTGACGATTCGCACAGGCTCAAAACCCCATTCACGGTAGCTACGCATCGCCGACTGATACTCCTGCAACAGTCGCTCAAATTCAGCAACCCGTACCTTAGTCTCAGCAGGGGCATGTTCAGGGTACATCGCCGCCGCACGCTCAGGCAGATACGCGCCCATATAGTCCTTGAGGATGTCCAGGATGAACCGCTCAGTCTTGGACGCTACATCCAACATAGAGTACGGCTTCGAGAGACTATCCGAGTAACCAAAGAACCGGCTAGAATGCACCCGCTCAATACCAGCCAGCAGACTAGACGCCTGCATATGCAAATTCGCACGCACCACATGCTCCTGCATTCTCTCACCCAAAGCCGGGTCAATAGTCCATACCATAAACATGTGTAAACACCTTTCTGCATGTGTTTGAAGCTAAGGGGTGGCTGGATGTTAGCCGCCATAGTATCCCAGAGTGTATAAGACACCCCTCTGCAAGGACTGCTACCAGTCTAGCGCTTGACCTGCCATGCACGCCTTGGTCTTAGGCTCAATCCCACGTGCGCAGGGAAAAGATTTCCTGACAAGGTACAACACCTACAAGATGGTCGAATCGCGTTTACTTTTCCCTTATGTGGAGTGAGTAGGCGGTGCCCGCCTACGGTGACCGCACGCCCATTGCGGGGCGTTCCAGTCTTGATACCCACCTAGACAGGTGGTGCATCCGTTTATGAAGCTCTCCTCATATGCCGAAGGCGAGCATACATCCATAGTAGCATGGCTGGTTTCCGGGGTGTGGTTTAGGGCGGTTTGGTTACCGAGCGTTTTTGAGAGTAAAAAAAAGGGGGGTGAGAGTTTTGTCTCTCACCCCTCCTGTTGTGGGTTAGGCGTACTTTGCCATGTTTGCGGCGGTCTTGTTTGCGGCGGTCAGGTATTCGTCTGCACAGCCGATGAAGTATCGGAGTCCGTCTACATAGGCTTCGAAGGGGCGGCTGGGTCCTTCTGCGATGAAGCTGTCCCAGTCTCGCTTAGCGAGGAACTTTGCCTCTGCCATGTAATCTGCGAGGTATTCATCAATCTTTTCACTGCGGAGCTTGGTCTTCAGACCGGAGTCCTGAAGGAACATAACGCCGTGGTAGTTTGCCCAGTCGTTTACGAACTTCTTAGTTGCTTCCTTGAGTTCTTCACGTGCGTTGCCGATGTATTCGGAGAAGTCCTTGTAGACCTTCTTGAGCTCGGTGGTGTTGGTCGGTGCGACGTAGGTGAAGTGTGCCATGATTGGCTCCTTTCAGTAAAGGTGGAAGCGGTCTGTAGCTTTCTTGAGGGGTTTTCTCCTCGCTACACTTATATAATACCACACTAAAAACCACTCATGCAACACGGTTTGTTATGAACCGTGTCACAAGGTGGCTAGTGTCAGTATGGATAAGAGGGTGCAGGGTCTCCATAATTGGAACCATGTAGGGAACCATGCTCCACCTGCACCAAGGAAACTAAGACAGGCTTTCCAACTACACTCCCTGAATCTCCTTCAAGATAGAACGCCCATCACGCACCGCCCGAACAACATCCCTAGTCATGGGTAGAAACTCATTAAGCTCACTCATAATCTCCTCATGCTTACCCACAAGCCACTCTCGACGGTCACCCTCATGCGGCGCATGAATAGCACCCACCATACCCTCAGCATGACGACGCAGGCGACTAACCAGAGGCAGGGCAACATACAAGCGGAACGCCTTAGCACGAACACCCACACCCTGAGTAAAGTCAGTAGCATCTTCGGGCTTTACCGACATAATCGTACAACCCGCCACAAACTCAGGGTCATTCACAATCCCCTCCAGCCTATCTGCCAGATGGTTCAGGATACGAGCCTCACGCTCAATGGACTGGATAAGGTCAAGGTTAGTGGAAGTCATTACAATCTCCTTTTGTAAGGTGGAAGCGGTATGTAGCTTTCTTAAGGGGTTTCCCCTCGCCACACTTATATAGTACCACACTAAAAACCACATATGCAACCCTAGAGGTGGTTTTTATGCAAACAAAAAGCGCTCACATGACATTCATGCAAGCGCTCCTTGTATTACTACATTTCCTACTGAGTCAGCCAATGCTTGTACGCGGCGAGCATTTCCTGCGCAGGGATGACTTCGAGGGACTTGAGGCGGAGCGTGCCGAATGCTTCATGGCGGGCGTATGCTTCAACGCCTTCAGGGGTGAGGGGTAGCGGCTCTCGGTGTACCCGTATCTTAGGCGTGTACCCCCAGTCTTCCTCGTCAAACTCCTCTATGGGCTTGTTAGTGTCGAGCGTGTAGACTTCGACGCTAGTTTCAGGACTAATGGTTTCATTCCAATACTCATACATGGGGGTAGTGGAGGGG
>ERZ773031.1671-NODE-1671-length-10930-cov-35.936092_pt1 | contig 10930 bp, 4 predicted proteins | sample MGYA00511666_ERZ773031 | MGnify/ENA primary metagenome ERZ773031 (study PRJEB29015, sample SAMEA2738135) | human oral metagenome | biome: human oral; feature: human-associated habitat; material: saliva | place: China | collected 2250 ...
GGGGCGCGGAACAGAAATCGTGGCGTCCTTAGTGCCCGGAGCCATGGCGGTATCAGCCTGAATACCGCGGGTCTTAGACCTAGATCCTGCGGCGGGTGTGCTCGCGCCAGATGCACCTGCAGAATCAGTGGTAATCGTAGGATTCGCAGAAGGTTCCGCAGCCGATTCACTCTCGTTCTTAGAGGAAGAATCAGACGACGAGCCACTATTCTCGACAGAAGCCTGAGTCACCGTAAAACGAACCGTATTCAGCTGAAGGTTGCCATCATTGGCGGCGTCAAATGCTGCCACCAGGTACGTCTTGCCAATCTGCAAGGACGCACCGGGCACGCCAATCACAGCCTCGAAAGCACCGGCAGAAATGGATTCCGGACCCACATGCACGATTGCGAGCGCATCACCCACAGTGTTGCCGTTGGAGTCGATTTCCATGACGATCAGGTCGTAACCCTTCTCGTTCTGAGGGAAGTTCGTGGCACGGACCGTGACGGGCTTTGTGTCATCCTGAGAGTTACCCTGCGAGTCCTGAATGGACATGTGCGCCTTACCCTCGCGCTGGTTTATCGGGTCATGCACGCTGGTGTCTTCGGAGACAGAGTATCGACCAGAATCTTTGTTCTTCCGGTTGTCTACGGTACGGCGAACCGTGTCACCGCCCGCATCGGTGGGTAACGTATCGGTGGATGAGGTGGCGGTAGTTGAGATGGCGGTGGGCGAAGGCAAGTTTACAGTTTCAGGGGTTGGTTGAGGAGTCGCCTCGGCAGTTTCGGCTTCTTCGCGCTCAATGTCGATCGGCGGTTCGGTGGGCTTTGCCTTACCGTTGCGTGGGTCAGCGGCCTCAACCAGGCGGTTGTCCCGCTCGGTCACAAAGAATTCGTAGGAGACGCCGTGCACGGTATCTTCCAGAACAATGACGTACACGACGTTAGAGTCCGTTGCCGGGCTCATCAGCAGGCGGAACTCCCCCTCCTTGGTCCCCTCAGTTAGGGTCGGGCTTTCCAGCACGGAGCCACCATACTCACCGGAAGGGGTGTAGAAGTTCACGTCAGCCAGAACACTGGAGGCCTCCAGATTTTCAGGGAAGCCCGTCCAACGTAGAAGGTAGCCGCCATCCCTAAGCTGCGCCTTCATGGTGATTGTGGAGGCTGCGCTCTGCGCCTTCTGGTTGTCTTCAGCCTGGTCCGCGTTCAATGCGGAGGGTTTTTGCATAGCAGAGTGCGTCGTGACGGGGGCTTCCGCTGCGACGGAGGGTACAACAAGCCCACACTGAAGCCCCGCAACCAAAATGGTTGCGGTGACAATACGGTGCTTCGCTGAATAAATACTCATGCAATGCGTCTTTTCGTGGTGGAATTGTGCGCACTACTGCTCGTTCTTCACGTGCCGCGGGGAGCCCTTCGGGAGCGTCATGCGCCCGGACTCGTCGTACCACGCTCCGCTTCGTATTTCAGGTGGCGAAGACCTGACAATAGCTCGCATCTATTTATCGGTTATGTCAACCCTATCACGAACCTTAAGGTTTATTCATGCGAGGGTAGAGTTTTTTTGAACACCCTGAACATACGAATTACCCCCGCTATCTGCGTCTACAGATAGCGGGGGCGAACATTCCTCATGAAACAAAGAACATAATATACAGAGCCGTCAAAAAGCACTGATGAGGAATATTAGCCGCCGAGGACTCCCCTGCGGTGAGCCATCCATGCGGCACCAACCACCAGCATCAAGCCAGCACCTCCAAGAACCCAGAAAGCTACACCGTGCTGCGCGACCTCTTCACCAGCAGGAGATGCCGCGGAAGCTACAGCCTTCACACCATCCTGACGATCAGCATTCGCATTGGAGTGCACCTGGGTGACGTTCGAGTTCACCGTCGCGGAACGAGTATTAGACTCGGAGTGAACCACGGGAGTGAAACCCTTATTGCCACTACCAGAAGCTGCCGACGCCGCTTTTTCTTCATCCGTCAGAGCATCCATGTTCGCAGCAACAGCGATCGACGCCGGGTCAGACCCCGAGCTGTACGCCGAAATCTGGTTAGTGCGGGTCGGTTCAAAAGCCGAACGCGGACTTATCGTACGTGCCTGAGCCAAAGCCAGAAGGGCCTGACGCTGACGCTCCGCCTTCGCTTCCTTTGCCTTGGACATGGCGCTCACCGCATCCAGAGTGGAGCGGGGTGCACTCGTGGCAGACTGGCCTGAGCCCGACTGGGTTGCATCAGAGCGGGTCGAGACGGAGCTAGTAGCCGAGGAGGAGCTACCCTGAGTGGCGCCGGTTGATTCGGCCGCATTGGTACTGGGCGTGAGCGATGCGTTGGCATCCTGGCTGGGCATCTCATCCTTCGTCGAGGAGGTTGCACTACCGGTCGCCTCGCCGCTGACTTTGAATCGCACCGAGACAACTTCTTCTGCGTACTCAGTATCGTCCGCACGGACTAGGTAAGCGGTGTACACCGAGCCGGTCTTCAATAGAGAACCGGGCATACCAATCTCTTCCTTGAACGCGCCATTGACGATGCGATTAGAGCTGATGTGCGTAATGGACAGCGCATCGCCCTTGTGGTTGCCGCTCATATCGGTTTCAACCACGATCAGGTCGTAGCCAGCCGCGTTCACGGGCAGGCGCTCTGCACTGATAGTCACCGGCTTGGTTTCCTTATCAGAGCGAACCTCAGCATACGCAACCTTCAGTTCCGAAACACTCAGGGTCTGAGTATCACGAGAAGAGCCCGATCCACCCGGGACCTGTTCCAGCTTCTGAGTGTGAGTTTCAAGATCCGGGTGTTCAGAAGAATTCGAGTGTTCAGAAGAATCAGAGGGAATCTCCACCTTGACCCTATCCTTGCTACCCTTCTGATCTGCAGCCTGCTGGTTCTTCTGCTCCTCTTCACGGAGCTTTTCCATCGTCTTTAGCTCGTCAATGGTCGGCACCTGGTGGGCGTTTTCCTTCTTGTCCACCATCACCTCGTCAGAGTCATCCTCAATCGGGATAGCGTGCGGAACGAGGGAACCCTCAGAAATCATGAATTCGCCATAGCCCGCGTCGGAGGTCGTCAGGTCCATGACGCTCATGGAGTAGTAGCCCTCCTGTGGCATCTGCGGCATCTCAAAGGTGACGAGCATCGAGCCGTCATCAGCACGCTCAACCTGCATTGCGGAGGGCTCGTAGGTGTCAGACCCAAGCAACGTGCCAGTGGCGTCGTAGTACTGCATTACCAGGTACACCCTAGAGGCATCGCCCACGTAGCCGCCCTCATAGAGGGGGGCGAGCTTAATGGTTGCCTGACCGTCCTTGATGGACTGAATCTGAATCTCAATAGTGTCGACCTCAATTTCGAGGTCTTCATAGGGGCAACTCGATTCAAATTCGCTATTAACCAGAGCCGCCAGGCAATCATTCACGTTAATTGCTTCAGCCTCTACTGCGGAGGCGCCAGGAAGCATAAAAGTGCTTGCACCTAAAGCGGCTGCAAGCGAAAGAGCATGAATGCGTTTCGGAAGTCGAGTGATAGTCATGTGCGCCATTTCGATCGATGTAGGCGCAAAGCGTGGACTAGGGAAGGCTCACCACAAGCCGGTGTTTCTATCCAAGTATTTGCGCACCAGTACGTCGGTTACACCCTAGCCTAACACGGATATTGCACTTAATGTTGCATTGCATTCACGTGCTAATACTTTATGTCGCAATAATTACCGAAATAAAAGGGAATTAATTACTTTACTGAGATATAAATAACGCAAAATTCGAATGTCAAAATATATTCTCTAAAGTGCACCAAAAAGAGATTTTTACACCGCCCCAAGGCGCACCAGACCACCGCGCAATAGAGTCAAACATCCGGGCACGCAGAAGGCGCCCCACCGAACACGCACCCACACGGCACGCACCCGACAGAGCGCCTCCCACTCAACAACTCCCCTACAGAGAGCCACGCCTCACAGCGCTAAGCAACAAATAGCTGAACTACTCAGCCCCCAGTTCCTCAGCACCCTCAAGGCGGCGACGATACACATTAACCGCAACAGCAGTACCCACAAAGGCAACCGAACCCAGCAGAGCAATACTCAGCGGCAAGGTACCCTCCGGCAGCGGGCCATTATCCTGAGCACTCGCCTCCAGCTTCGAACCGGCAGAATCACCGCGCGACTTCGAGCTACGCGTATAGAAACTACCCGAACCTGCAGCACCCACATTCTCCTGAGGCGAAGCAACAGTCACCGTCTCCCCCTCAGCAGACTGGTAACCCAACAGGTTCACCACGGTACGCCCCGGCAACATCACCGCATAACCAGACATCACCATCGTCGAAGGAACCACCGCAGTCTCAGCTACAGAACTACGAGCCTGCGCGGTAATCGCACGCGCCGACTGCTGCGCCTGCACAATATAGCCCAGAGCGCTATCCACCGACGGGATCTTAGCAACAGAATCAGTCACCAAATCTTGAGCATCCGCAGAGGCACCTGAAGAATCCACAGTGCTCACGCGACCCGAAGGGGCCGAAGGGCTCACACGCTGATTCGCATCAGAAATCATCGGAATCTGCGGGTGAACAACAGTATTCGTAGGCTTCGGAGCCGGATCAACAGGAACCGCACGCTGAATCACGCTCACACCAAAAGCACTGGTCGCCATGAGCTGCAGCTCCTCAGTGGAGTTACCACCCACCACAACCACACGGTAGCGCTTACCCGCATTCAAAGAGGTACCGGGAACCTTCAAATCAGCAGAGAAAGAAGCATCAGTCACCTGCTGAGGGCTCACATGCGTGGTCGCCAGCGGCGAACCCACGGCACCGCCGTCAGCAGGCATTTCAAAGACCATCACGTCATAGCCCAGGCCACTCTCCGCCACGTTCCTAGCGCGCACGCTAATCGGTTGCAGCTCATCCGATCCGCGCAGCTCTGCGGTAGAAATTTCCAGGGTCGCCTCACGGGTCTCCGCGGGAGCCCGATCGGAGCGGGAGTGCACCAGCAGACGATCCTCGGTCACCTCAGCGGGTGCCGCATCATCGGTAGAAGAACTCGCCGAAGCAGAAGCACTGGCGGACGCACTTACCGAGGCGCTAGCAGATGCACTCGCAGAAGGACGAGCCGAAACTTTCTGCGATGCAGACGGCGCTTCAGAAGGTGCCGGGGCGACCGTCGGGCGCGGGCTATCCTTCGCGCCGCTCGGGGATGCGCTGGGGCTCAGGGACACCTCGGGGGCAGGATTCGCCTCCACGCGGTTAGCACGGGGAACACCGGGGGTGTCCGGGAAGAAAATGTTCTGGCTGCTAGCCATAATCTCGTCGACTGTTACACCGTACTCGGGCATAAACTCAACGGAGACAGTCTCGCCGTTGCTCAGATTCTCAATTTCCACCATGTACGGCTGCTCAACGTTGAGGCGCTGGTGGATGCTCAGCTCAATATTGCCTTCTTCATTCTTTGAGGCAGTCATCTGGGCTGCGGGTACGGTCATGGTCGCCACAACGCCATCTTCAACGGAGATGGCGGACAGGCGAACCCTCAGATTCTCCAAAGAGGTTACACCGGTCAACGACAGCAGGGTGTAGTCATTGCTCTGAGCAACCAGGTCCAAGGTAATGTCGTGGCTAACCACATCGGCGGCAACGGCGATGGGAAGTTCAGGCTTCGGGGTCTGCTGAGTCTGCGCGTGAGCGGCAGAGGCAAAGGTGGCGGGGGCCAGAGTTGCAGGCGCGACGGAGCCACCCAAACCGAGGGCGGCAGACGCTACTAGCGCCGCGCCGCGAGCAGTTCGCTGCGTGGAAAACATGGTCACCTATTTTCGTGAGTGAGTGTAATGAATCGTCATGTGACACCTGTACCCAAAGGTCGGAAGTAGGCACAGAATAACGGTTCTCTGATATCGGTGACCGGAGGCGCTTCACAGCGACTCCTCACCTCGGGTGAACGAGGTGGTAAAGAGTGATAGTACCGTCTATGACAGCACTCTAAATTATAGGTATAACCTTAGAAAAAGTTAAAGATGTAGGGATGCCCGAATCTTGCATTTCGGACATCCCTACATCTATGTGCATGTTTTGCCTAGTGGGGCAATAATTGACCTGTTTTAGCGGCGAGAACTGAGCTGCATCTCACTACGGCGACGGCGGCTCAAACGCATACCGGCAAGCAGTGACAGCGATCCAGCGGCACTAATGACCAACATATTGGAGGCGCCAGTAGCCGCCAACTGCTCACGCTTCTGCTGGGCACCGGAGGCAACCTTCTGGGAGCCAGATGCCTGTGCTTCGACCTTCTGCGCGTTGCCCTTCTGCGCTTCAGTCTTCTGCACAGAGGTATTCTGTGCAGAAACATTCTGCGCGGGAGCACCCTGAACACCAGCCGGAGCGTCCTTCTTCTGCTCAGCACCGCTCTCCCCCGCCTTCTGCTCGGTAACAGAAGCCTGATCAGCCGCAGGCTCAGTAGGCACCGAAGCATCGACCGCGGGAGTCTCGACAGCGGGCGCATCCTGCTCAGGGGTAGTGGGCAGGCTATCCACGCTATCGCGCTCGACGGTAAAGCCGCCATTGACCATGCGCACAGTACCCTGCTCATCCTCCGCCACAGCACTCACACGATAGGTGGCACCGGACTTGAGCTCCGAGCCGGGAATCTGCACCTGTGCGGTGAAAGCACCGGAGTCGTCAATCTCAGAGACGTCAGCCGACGCAATCACGCCGCCGGTAGCCACTCCGTATTCATCGATAGCGCTAACCATCAGGTGCACCGAGCTGACGCCGGTGAAGCCCTCTCCACGCAGGGTCAGGGTCTTTGCGGAATCGTTTTCGGGAACTACGGTTTCTTCTACGTGCAGGCGGGCGGTCATCACGGGGCTAGCGGTGTCGTTGGTCTGTTCTTCGGTAGTGTCTTCTTTGGTGGTGTCATGGACGCGGTCAAAGAGGGTGTTACGCGGCAGGTCGTAGTGGCGGCGCGGATCATCCTCGGGCAGCACGTGGTCGAACTGCTCGGCAGTATTCGAGGAGGCCACCTGCTCGGACTGAACACCCTGAGTCGGCTGGGTAGCCTGCTCGGGCTGCGCTTCCTCTGCAGACTGCTTCTTCTTGAACTGTGCCTGCTCCGCCATTGCACGCTCAGCGGTGGCAACCGGAGCGGAGCCATTCTGTACATTCCAACCATTCATGAAGGGAACCTCAACTTCCTGGGCGGTGTAACCATTAGCTGCAGAGGGAGCCACCTCAACGCTCAGCACGTAACGCAGATTCTCGTGGACGTTCTGAACTTCTTCCAGCATGGATCCGGGCACCTCAATGCCATCCAGGAGGGTACCGTTCACAACGTCGGCGCGCGCGGGAGAAACAGCCAGCAGCATGCGGTTACCCTGGCTATCCAAGGCGTAGACGTAGGTCATCACTTCAAATGCCTGCGCTTCACCCAGGCCGGTGACCTTGTAAACCACCAGGTTCTTCTCCTGTGGAATTTCCATCTGGCCCGAGAGAATCTGAGCATTCAGCGGCTCATCCTGAGTATTTGCGGGCAGCAGCTCCAGCGGTGCAGAGGAGTTGTAGGAGGGATCCTCCGTCGCGTAGCCCTTGGCAGGGTCAACCACGGCAGTTGCGACGACGTACTGCTGGTTGGGGTCGAGGGTACCTGCAGGCAGGGTCAACTGGGTGCTGAAACGGCCACCGTCCACATCGAGTTCGGGCACGAGGGTCATCGTCACTGCAGAGCCGCGGCCCAGTGCGTAGAGGGGGTACTGGCGGTATTCGCTCACGTACACTGCCACACCGTAACGTTCAACGGCACCGCCGGTAAAGCCTTCACCGGTGACGGTGATGCTCTGGGAACGTGCCGGGTTAATGACGACGCCCTGCTCGACGTACACCTGCGGGGAGGTTTGGGTGGCAACGTTTTCGATGGGGGTTGCGTTTGTTGCGGAGGGGGGATTGTCGGGTTCTACCGCAGTCGATGAAGCAATTCCGCCGGTATTTTGCACCTGCACATCTGCGTGCGCAGCACCAACACCGGTAACGGACAGGACGGATGCAGCAATAGCGGCTGTTGCTCGGGTTTTTGAGTGAGCGGGTTCGGGCATGGAACACACCTTTTCTGTGAGTGTGAACGATACCCTCCGGAGGGTGCCACGGATTGAAGATAGTTGGGTACCTCTTCAGGAATGAACGCTATAACGCACGGACTAGTCATAACATTCATGTGATGGTGGAAGTTGCCGCGAAGGGAATCGCTCTATTTATCGGTAATTCCACACTAACAATACTTTTTAGGTTATTGCTGTAAATACGCTTTACGTCCTGACTATTTTCTTGTGCAATAACCCACATGGAATATTTTTTACTCTCCGGAACAGTATCAAGAGCACTCAAATTGCATGGACTAGGCGAAATTTTTCAACTCTCCCTTGAGGTTCAAGGTTTTATTGCATGCATATGCAGTTTTAATGGATTTGAGATAAAAATAATTCTGCACATTCATGCATTTAATTTATTTCTTTTAAGTGAAAAAATGCAGGTCACAGCGCCTTTTCCCGCACATTGATTAAAAGCGTGCGTACCAATAACCACGCACAAAATAAGTTGACAAAATCATTCCGCTACACCACCCCACCCCAGCACCCTCAGTAATAAACTCCCTATGAATCGGTAATACGAACGACTCTCTTGCCGCGCGTATGGCCAGCCTTCAAATCGCGGTATGCTGCACGGACGCCCTCAATCGTGAACCCGTACACGCGATCCAGCCGAATTGACACCTTTCCCTCGGTAACCAGCTCGGCTAAGGCTTCAAAATCCCCGTGTTCCGAGTGGCGGGGGCCCGTAAACTGCGCTCCCCTGATCATGACCTTGGGCGAGGGAACGAGAGTTCCAATGTCTTTACCCTTCAGACCCAGCGAGAATGCCAAGCTGACGTAGTCGCCACCATAGCAGTCCAGGAACTTCGTCATGCGGCCCTCAGCAGCCTTGAGCACACGCTCCCTAACGCCCTCACCGTAGGCAACCGGAACAGCACCCAGTGACCTAACAAATTCGGCATTCGCAGCCCCCGCGATTCCGACGACCCGTGCGCCACGAGCCACCGCATACTGCACGGCGGTGGACCCAATTCCGCCCGAGGCTGCAGAAATGACCACAGTATCGCCCGCACCCACGCCAATATGGCGGAAGGCGCCTCCCACGGTCAAGGCCGCGACACCCATTGCAGCGGCATGGTCAAAATCAATGGCGGCGGGCTTAAGCGCAATATCACCGGTATTCACGCAAATTTCCGTAGCCAGAGATCCATGCTTAGTACCCAGACCGGGGGCGCTAACGATGGTTCCGAAGACATCGTCACCCACATGGTAACCCGATACGCCGGGCCCCACCTCGAGCACCGTGCCGGAGAAATCACGCCCTACTCCACGAGGGAACTGCGATTTCTTTGATTCAAACCAGCGGCGGGGGTTCCTGATTTTCATGACGCGCGAGAGCATCTTGAGCTGCGGAGAGCCCTCAAAGATTTTATAGTCCACAGGGTTCAGGCCGACCGCATGCACCGCAATCTTTACCTGCCCCTCCCCCGGAACCTCCTCCGGTACGTTCGCGAGCTTCAGATTCTCCACGGGCCCAAAGCAGTCATACTGCACCGCCTGCACGCTCATCGTTTCTCATTCCTTTCTTCCCGATTCGGGACTCCAAAACTCACAGGCTCAGGAAACCCGCAACAAACAAATCTGCACCGGCTTGTCCAACTATCGCGATTGTTATGTTTCGCAAAATACCGCTTTGCACGTTGTTCCCACTGTTCTGAACACACAGAAACGCCCTCGCGGTCTCCAGGAATATTTTAATCCCAAGGAAACCACGAGAGCGTTTCATAAGACTCTATGTGAAAGGATAAACCTTAGAGGCTGCGGCGGCGCAGGAGCATCAGTGCGGCACCAGCAATCAGAGCTGCGGCACCAACGCCAGCGATACCTGCAACACCCTCAGCACCAGTGTGAGCCAGCTGCTGCTTCGAAGAGGAAGAAGAGGTCGAAGACGAACCCTGGTAACCGGAGGTACTCAGGCCGTGACCCTTCGACGAGGTAGCAGCAGATGCGTTGCCAACCTTAGCCTTGGGTGCCTGAGAAGAAGGCATGCGGGTCTCGGTTACGACAACCGAACCATCTTCGCGCATCTCAGCGGTGAAGACGCTGGTGGTGCCGTCGCCGTTATCACGAACGGTGGTGTTGTCACCCTCGGTAGCTGCCGGTAGGGTGGGCGCCGGGTGGTCTGCATCGCTCACAACAGCAGTGGTTACTGCTACCTGGTGTACCAGACCGTTGGGGTCGCTGGTTGCCACCATTGCGTAGGCGTAACCGGGCTGCAGGCGCTCGGACAGGATGCTGACCTTCGCACGGAAGGTACCCTCCATGATTTCGGAAGCAGGCACATCGTAGGTTGCCAGAGCCTCGCCGGTGATGTTGCCGTCAGCATCCAGGCGGTAGATGTTAATCTGAACGCCCTGAGCAACAGACTCGTGGGTGAAGCCGGAACCATTGATAGTCAGAACGTTGTACTGGTCGTTCGGATTCAGGGATGCATCCTCGGTGGTGAGGGTTGCGTTCTCGGGTGCTGCGGGAGCCTCAAGAGCGGGGGTCTCGTCAGCCTTGGGGGTCTCAGCCTTGGGTGCCTCCGGAGCAGGAGTTTCTTCCTTGGGGGCCTCGGTCTTGGGAGCCTCGGGTGCCGGGGTCTCGTCAGCCTTCGGGGTCTCGGGCGTCGGGGTTACGGGAGCGGGAGTCTCGTCAGCCTTGGGGGTCTCAGTCTTGGGAGAGGTGGACTCAGTGACCTTGAAGGAGGAGAGAGCCACAAGCTTCTGCTCGGGCTGACCCTGCGGGTTGCTGACAGCAACCAGAGCGTAGGATGCGCCGGCGGGCAGCTTGCTTGCCTCAACAGTGAAGGCGGTCTTGAAGGAGCCGTCCTGAA
>ERZ773031.1672-NODE-1672-length-10929-cov-14.161118_pt1 | contig 10929 bp, 2 predicted proteins | sample MGYA00511666_ERZ773031 | MGnify/ENA primary metagenome ERZ773031 (study PRJEB29015, sample SAMEA2738135) | human oral metagenome | biome: human oral; feature: human-associated habitat; material: saliva | place: China | collected 2250 ...
AGTAGCCGTTGTCGTAGTTGGCGTCGATGAGGTCGTCGCCCGGGTAGTGCCAGGCTTGCTCCTCGGGCGTGGCTTTGCCGCTGAGCTGGCTGAAGGCGTACATGCCGCCCAGGAGCGCGGCGCTCCCCGCGAGGGCAGCGCAGCAGAGGGTGCGACGAGATCGGGCGTTACGTGTCATGGGTCCTCCTCCTTGAGGGATTGACGAGGGGCGCTTCCGCTGGTGCGGAGCGTGGGGAGCCCCGGTGCGTTGTGGGATTCGACGGCGAACCCCGCACACTAGGTTAGTGTTGGGGATTATGATAGCCGACAACTATTAGCCCTGTTGTGCGTTCGAAGGAGAATGCTGTGGACTCGCTGTTCCTCTGGGAGCTTGGAACTCCCAAGGTGTATCTCATCTGGCTGCTCGTGCTGGCGGCCCAAATCATCGTCGCGGAAATCAACAGGCGATGGAAGTGGACGATTTTCGCTGTGTGGACCGTGGGCGGCATCGCCCTGATGCCCTACGCGTGGATCCACGGGACCCCGATGGTGGGGTGGTTCCCGTTCGGTAAGTACGCGATCATGATCCTGACCGCCACCATGACGGGCACGGTCCTAGTCTACGCGAAGCGTAACCCCTTCAAGGCTCACAAGTACGCGATCTGGCTGGGAGTTGCCCTGTGGATCGGCCTGGCCGTCAACATCATGGAGGCGAACATTCGCGACCTGACGATCTATGTCAATGCGGATTCGTATTACGCGTGCGGTGCCGACTGGCAGTGCCTCAAACAGGTCAACGACTCCCACACCATCGACATGATCGCAGGTCTGCCCGAGGCGCGCGGCGTCACCGCCGACCTCCACTCCCAGCAGTGGTATCAAGACATCGCCGCCAACCTTGACGCCCGCCACGTCGGCATCGACCCGGAGACGGGCTTCCGCACCATCGGCGGCTACTGGAACCTGCTGTCGGCCGCCGCCGGCCTCCTCAACATCATCACGATCACCGGCCTCGGCAAAATCATCGCCACCTCGCCCGGCAAGCGCTCCGTGCGCGGCCTCATCTGGGTGGACATGGTCTGGCCGTGGGTGATCGCCTACGACCTGTGGAACCACGCCTTCCTCTACAACTCCCTGGCCGACTACACGTGGTACTGCACGCTCGCCCTGCTCCTCGCCTGCACGATCCCCGCGTTCACCTGGGCGAAAGGCCAGTGGATCTGGTTCCGCTGCTTCACCCTGGTCTTCTGGATCTCTATGAACACGCTCCTGCCCGAAGTCCTGGTCCCGCCCTCCGACATCTTCAACTTCGCGACCATGGACCCGCGCGCCAACATCGCCTGCGCGGCGCTCGCGCTCGCGGCCAACGTCGTGCTGTTCGCCTACTGGCTCTACAAGATCGTCGCGTTTAGGCGCAATCCGATCACGGGCGTGCTGTACTGCGAGCTGGCTGAGTTCCGCACCATCGTGCGTGAGCACTGCGACGACAGGGACAAGTATTTCCTCGTCGACCGCATTCCCGAGACGCCCGCGCAGCTCGGCTTCGAGCCCGACTCGCTCACCCCGCCCGCCGATGGGTACCGCGCGTGGATGCCGTGGTGGCGGGGCGAGGATCGGCGTCACCCCGCCAAGAGAGACGCGGGGTCGCGCTCGTAGGTGCCGTTCGCGTTCTCACCACCACGAGGCCTCCCCGGGCGTTTTTGGGGAGGCCTCGGTCGTGCGGGACGAGGCGATGTGCGAATATGTGTCTAAATATTGAGCTTGTAAAACTCTTAAAGAGCTTGTATTTGCACGAATTTAGTGCGTCATTTGTCTTGACTGTCACACATGTGGATCATGGTTACTACATGGGCAACGATGCTCATGCATAGTGACAAGTGAAAGTCGAGGAACCATGCGCCGCACAGTTGCACGCATTGGCCTCGTCGTGGTCCTCGCTCTGTCCATGAGCGTGGCTGCGGCGACCGCCCCGCCTGCCAGCGCCGACGATCATGTCGGCCTGGTCTCGTCCGCACGATCCGATGCGGGCCTCATGAACTATGCCATTAACCTCGACCCCAACGTGGGGGAGAGCGAGATGGCCAGCGCCGCCGACCTGATTCCAAGCGTCGGCGGCGTTCTTCTGACCAGCTACCCGCAGTTGGGCACCTTGTTCGCCCAAAGTGAGTCGGCCTCGTTCGCGCCCGACCTGGCCGCCGCCCTGGCGAAATCCGGGGTGAGCGTTCACTCCATCGGCCCGACCCGCATGGCCGCCGTATCGGAGAGCGAACGCGCCGTGGGCGGGGCGATGCCAGCAGCCCCGGCAGCTGCGCCCGCTGCCGCGCCCGCGGCGGACGGGCCGGTTGCGGACGTGCCTACCGTGACGATCCCGGACCCGAACAGCAGGGTCGGTTCGGCCCGCTCGAACTGGGGTGCCGAGGCCATGGATGCCCGGGGCGCTGCCAAGGTTGCCGTGACCCGTGCGCCCGTGACCGTCGGCGTCATCGACACTGGCATCGACGACACGCAGCCTGACCTGGTGGGACGGGTGGACACTGCCCGGTCCGTTTCGTGCGCTGTCAACGGCGTCCCGAACCAGGCTGAGGATGCCCGGAGGTTCAGCAGAGAGCACGGCACTCACGTCGCTGGTGTGATCGCCGCCAACCACAACGACATCGGTATTGATGGCATCGCGCCGGAGGCGACGCTCGTGTCGATCAAGGCGCTCAACGAGTCGGATCTGCTCTACCCCGAGGCCCTCGTGTGCGCCTACGAGTGGGCGACGACCCACCAGGTGGACATCGTCCACAACTCCTACCAAATGGACCCGTGGGTGTACTGGAACCCGACGGACCCCGAGCAGGCCGCCGCCCTCGAGGCCGCTGAACGCGCGATTCACCGCGCCCAGTCAAGCGGACTCGCGGTGATCGCGGGAGCGGGCGACCGCGGCGTCGACATCGACCACCCGACGACCGACAGTGACTCGCCGACGGACTCGACGCCCATCCCGAATCGCTCCGTTGAGGGAGGTCGGATGGTCCCGGCGCAGGTCAGCAGCGTCGTGACCGTCAGCTCGGTCGGCATGGAGGACTGGAACGCGGAGCCGCTACGGGCGACGCTGATGCGCGTGGAACGGTCGAATTACGGGGCGTCCGTTGATTTCGCCGCGCCGGGGGAGTGGATCTATTCGACCTACCCGAACGGGCGTATCCCGCAGATCTACGGATACACGTCGGGCACGTCAACGGCCGCCGCGCACGTGAGCGGCATCGCCGCGCTCGTCAAATCGGTGCACCCGATGCTGCCCGGCGCGCAGATCATCAGCATTATGCGCAAGCAGGCCGCCTACGAGTACGGGCGCTTGAAAGCCCCGAGTGACGGCGCGGAGTATCGAGGCTACGGTTTCCTCGACGCCCACGCGGCGATGGTGTTTGACCAGGCGTCCCCGGTGATCCGCGCGGTCGAGTATCGCGAGGGTGAGGGCGAATGGACCAGCCTGAGCGGTGCCGTGCTGCCCGCTGACGTCGTGCAGATGCGCGTCGAAGCGAGCGCGCCGGTCTCCTACATGAACCTCGACATTCTGGGTGTGACAGCAGTGTTCGCCGAGCAGGAGGATGGTTATTTCGCCGAACCTTTGGAGCTGGAGGCCGACGAGGTGGACCTGCGTCAGGTGATTCCCGACGGCCAGGAGTACGCGTCCCTCACGGCGGTGGTGTTTGCTGAGGGCCTCAACTACGACAGGCACGCCGACGACGATGCGACCACCGAAACCACCTTCACGGTCGCGCGTGACCCGAGCGTCGTGCCCGCGCCGCAACCCGCTCCCGACCCGGGGAAGGACCCGGCCCCCGGCGAACCCGTCGCTTCCGGCATCGTCTCGCCTGACCTGCCGACCCACCAGCTGCCCGCCAACTACGCCGTGAACCTCACTGCGGGAGCGGATGAGGCCACCCTCCAGCGCGCGGTCGCCAAGGCCTCGTCCCTGGGAGGACTGGTGCTCGCGCAGTACCCGGCCTTTGGGACGTTCTTCGTTCAGTCGGGTTCGCCCAGCTTCGCGTCCGACCTGGGCGCGGCGCTCTCCGAGGCGAGCATCTCCTTCCACTCCGTGGGGCCGACTCGCCAGGCACCAGTGCTCGGCAACGAGGCGATCACGCCCATCGGCGCGGAGGGGAACCCGGTCGCTGGTGCTGCGGACGAGGCCGGGGCCGGGCCGGGCGCAGACTCGTCGGTGATCGTCGGCGGGCTCTACCCGCCCCCGCCGAGCGACAACCAGTGGCACCTGAGGGCTATCGGCGCGCTGGACGCGCAGGGCGTGGACGTCATGCGTGCGCCCGTCACGGTGGGTGTCATGGCGGACGGCTTCGACCACATGATCACGGACCTGTACGGGCGCGTCGATTTCAACAAGTCCGTGTCCTGCAATGTCAACGGCATCCCGACCGGCTCCTCGTGGATGTGGGGGTCGACGGGCGCGACGCGCGGCACGCAGATGGCCGGGGCGATTGCGGGGCGCGGCGTCTCCAGCGGCGTGCCCGGCGTGAACCCGACGCTGAGCGTCGCGGCGATCGACGTGCAGTCACGCCAGACGGGCATGCACTACCCCGAGTACGTGGTGTGCGGCTTCGTGTGGGCCGCCGATCACGGGATTTCGGTGACTGCCAGCTCCTTCGCGGCGGACCCGTGGAAGTACTGGATGCCTCACGAACCCAACCAGGCGGCGGGGCGCGAGGCGATGCGGCGTGCCATCGACTACGCGGCGTCGAAGGACATCATCAACGTGGTGGGAGCGGGAAGCGGCGGTATTGACTTGGATAATCCGCCGAGCAAGGATTCGTCGTCGCCGACCGACGCGTGGACACCCTATGAGCGTGACTCGTGGAGCGGCCTGACCATCCCGGCCATGATGGACAACGTCGTGCCCGTCTCCACGCTGCGCTTGGCGGATGGGCAGGACCCGGCGACGGGCATGCTCGAGCCCGCGCGGACGGCGAACTGGGGCAAGCAGACCATCGCGTTTGCTGCTCCCGGCGAGAATGTGTACACGTCGCTGCCGAGCGCTGCCGGGTCGCCCGGCGATGTTGCGAGGGATTCGTCGATGGCCGCTCCCGTGGCCGCGGGCGTGATCGCGACGCTGCGCCAGGTGCACCCGGAGATGGATTTCTCTCAGATCCTCGCGTTGGCGCGCAAGCAGGCGGGTTCCGCTTCCAACTGGGCGCGCCTGGCTGCGCCCGAGGGCGAACGCGAGTATCGGGGTGCCGGCATGCCGAGCGCGCTCGACGCCGTCCTGAAGGACCAGGCTCGGCCAGTGGTCGGCGAGGTCGAGTACTCGACTGACGGCTCCACGTGGGCACCGCTGTCCGGGCAGACCGTGTCCGGGCGCGTGTCCCTGCGCGTGACCGTGACCGGACCGGTGACGTCGGCTCGGTTGCTCGTTGGCGGCCAGGAGGTCACGACCGGGCAGGGGAGCGGCGAGTTCTCCGGGCCCGGCGTGACGTTGCAGGTTGATGGTGTGGACGTGTCGCGGCCTGTGGCCGGTGGTCCTGCCGTCGTCGGCGACACGTCCGTGACCGTCGAGGCCTTCGGGCGCAACTCCGATTCGCGTGCCGACGACGATGTCGTTGCTTTGACGCCGTTCACGGTGGGGGCTGACGGTTCTGGGGCCGGGACCGGTGGGTCCGGTTCCGGTTCTGGGGCTTCTGACGTCGCCGAGGCCGGGGCCGGGCGCTGGGTCACCTCCTCCCGGGGCACGTGGTGGCGTTGTGATGACGGCACCTACCCGACGAACACGCGCCTGCGCATCGATGGGAAGGTGTACCGCTTCAACGCGCGCGGCTACGTGGTGACCGGCTGGTCTCGCGTGGACGGCCAGTGGTCTTATTTTGGGCGCGACGGTGCCCAGGCTTTTGGCTGGACGCGCATCCAGGGGGCCTGGTACTACCTGGATCCTTCTTCGGGCGTCGTGCACAAGGGCTGGCTGAAGGACGGCGGATACTGGTACTACCTGTCTTCGTCGGGGGCCATGGTGACGGGCACCCACTGGATTGGCGGCACGCGCTACGTGTTCGACGCCCGGGGCCGCCTGCTGACGTGAGTGTCGGTGGTCTGACAGATTCCGGCTGATAGATTCCGGCTGAGACAAAAACGGGGCCGCGCACGAAAACTCGTGCGCGGCCCCTTGCGTGTGCGGTGAGCGTTGTTCTCCCGTCGTTGTCAGCGGAGGCTCATGTATCGGTGCCGCTCGAGACTGTCGTCTACGCTATTTGTATGAGCGAGCGTCTTCTTCGTGGAGTTCCCGTCAGTGATGAACGGATCCAGGCATGGGCTGATGAGGCCGAGCGCGGGTACGACCTGGCGGACTTGCCTTTGCCGTGCTCGGGGCGTCCTCCGGTGGGGGAGGAGCCTGGCGTCGCTGTGACGGTGCGTCTAGATGAACAGACACTGAGGGACGCTCATAGGACCCACCGCCCCCAAGGGGATCGCGAGCCGTTCTGACGTGGTTCGCGCGGCGGTGCGCGAGTGGGTCCATCGTCTCTAAGCTCATGCGAGTAGGCGTGAGCGCTTCGGGTGCGAACAATTCACCAATGAGGCTGTCCTGCGTGCGTGCGAGCGAGCACGCGCCGAACTCCCGCCCTCTCGATGATGAGGACGATCCCAGGCGATGGCTCGCGGTGGGTATCGACCAGTCTGGGCGTGTTCTCGAGCTGGTCGTATTGGTTTCGATGGTGGCGGAGAACTTCTTATTCATGCCATAAAGGCACGTGCCCAGTTCCTGGACGAACTCGCGTAGCTTGCGGGTGGCTACCCGCTGTGGCCAGGGGGATGGTCTGCGAATTCTGAACCAAGTATCACTGGAGGAGTCGGGGCCGGTTCTTAATGCACCTTTTGGCGCTCGGTGCTTTCCGACCAGAAAAGAGGTTACGATGCCACGTCGTAACAAGCGTTCGTCTTAATGCACCTTTTGGCGCTCGGTGCTTTCCGACTATGGGAGGCTGAAGTGAAGGATCGTACGCTTGAATTCGAGTCTTAATGCACCTTATGGTGCTCGGTGCTTTCTGACCCCGCCACCCCAACCGCGAAAGAGGCCTATACGGATCGGGCTTAATGCACCTTATGGCGTTCGGTGCTTTCTGACGCGTTTCGTCGAATGGCTCATGGTACTCCCCGACGGGTCTTAATGCGCCTTATGGCGCTTGGTGCTTTCTGACGCGCAGGCCGGTGCTGAGGCGCTGTCTCGCGCTCTCGACCTCTTAATGCACCTTATGACGCTCGGTACTTTCTGACTATGGGCTGTTAGCTACAACTGGTAGAGCACCTGCCTGTCTTAATGCACCTTATGGTGCTCGGTACTTTCTGACTGGCTACTCGACGATCAGCAGTGGGCGCGGTTGGATCATACCGTCTTAATGCACCTTTTGGCGCTCGGTGCTTTCTGACACAGAAAGAAAGAAAACCATGACCATCAAGGCTTTCATGCGTCTTAATTCGCCTTATGGCGCTCACTGCTTTTTTACCGACTGACGAAGAGTGGCTGATGGGGTGGTGCTTCACGTCTTAATGCACCTTTTGGCGCTTGGTGCTTTCTGACGCGCGCGGCTATGAACCAAGCCCGTTGGGCTAGAACAGGTCTTAACGCACCTTATGGCGCTTGGTGCTTTCTGACTTCATCTTGCCGATGCGCGAACCGGTGCACCCATGTATGCGTCTTAATGCACCTTATGGCGCTTGGTGCTTTCTGACCTTGAAGATCCTGACTTTGTGCATATCCGTTCGCGTGCCGAGTCTTAATGCGCCTTATGGCGCTCGGTGCTTTCTGACCGATGTGGACACCGGCGTTCAGGTGACCGGCGCTGCCCTTGTCTTAATGCACCTTTTGGCGCTTGGTGCTTTCTGACACCTCAAGTTACTCCTACAGAGTCTCACGGTCACCTTGTCTTAATGCGCCTTATGGTACTCGGTGCTTTCTGACCTGGTGAAGATGAAGCCTGAGAAGCTCACCGCCATTGTGTCTTAATGCACCTTATGGTGCTCGGTGCTTTCTGACGGGTGTTGGATAGTGGCCGTGCGCTCGTAACCGCGTTTGTCTTAATGCACCTTTTGGCGCTCGGTGCTTTCTGACATGCAGGAGCTACGCAAGTACCACCCCTCGTATGTGGAGTCTTAATGCACCTTATGGCGCTTGGTGCTTTCTGACCACTTGATGCCTGCAACGGTTGCCCACCCGTCGAAGTCGGGCCTTAATGCACCTTATGGCGCTTGGTGCTTGGTGTTTTCTGACCTGTCCTGTACACGAAGCAGGGCACTGACAAGGCGATGTCTTAATGCACCTTTTGGCGCTTGGTGCTTTCTGACCGACGACCATCTACAAGCTTCAGAAGTTCGATCGAGATGAGTCTTAATGCGCCTTATGGCGCTCGGTGCTTTCTGACACGTCCATTACATGATCGCAGAGGACACCATTGATAAGTCGTCTTAATGCGCCTTATGGCGCTCAGTGCTTTCTGACCTTCCAGATGACCTACAACCTTGACCTGACGGAGGTTGTCTTAATACACCTCATGGTGCTCGGTGCTTTCTGACTGCTCTTGCTGAGGTCGCTAAGTCCTACACGCTGATCAAGTCTTAATGCACCTTATGGTGCTTGGTGCTTTCTGACTTGGAAAACATGGGTGTCCCTGTTCTCGGCGACGAGTGGTCTTAATGCACCTTATGGCGCTTGGCGCTTTCTGACACATCGAGGTGTTTCCCAACCTGTTTCTCGTATGTTACAAGTCATAATGCACCTTATGGTGCTTGGTGCTTTCTGGCGGTGACACAGGGTATTCAGCAGCTGCTTTACGGAGAAGTGTCTTAATGCACCTTATGGTGCTTGGTGCTTTCTGACACCGCACGCACACCCTCCACCGGGCTGAGTACCTGGAGTCTCAATGCACCTTATGGTGCTCGGTGCTTTCTGACAAAAAGACCGTCGCCAACATGGAACACATCGGCGCTTTCAAGTCTTAATGCACCTTATGGCGCTCGGTGCTTTCTGACCGGCGTGATCGAGTACGAGCGCGACAAGGACAAGATCGACGAGTCTTAATGCACCTTATGGCGCTTGGTGCTTTCTGACAATTGACGGCTTTGAACTCGACGTCGATGTCAGCGTCTTGTCTTAATGCACCTTATGGCGCTTGGTGCTTTCTGACACCTGCTGTCGATTGAGGGGCTGTGTTCTATTACGAAGGAGTCTTAATGCACCTTATGGCGCTTGGTGCTTTCTGACGCATTCATCGGAGTCCTACAGAACAGCGAGGCCCTGTCTTAATGCACCTTATGGCGCTCGGTGCTTTCTGACTGCCCGGCGTGTCGCGCCCCCTGTGACCAGGGGAAACGCCATGCCGGATCGCCAGTGGTCGAAAAAGCACCCCTCCGACCAGCAAGCATGAGGCCAGGATATCAGACTTTTCATTGCGATTACTCGCATCGCCACGGACCGCCTGCGGGGCCGGTGTTGCCCCGGAAATCGTCTCCCTTATCGGCGTGTCGCCAGACCATAACACCCTATACTTGTAGAGTAACTACAAGTGCGTTGAGTGGAAGGACAGACAATGACGACACCTGCCCCGGCCTCGTCCCTGAGAGAAGCGATCAGCCCCGATGCCCTCACTCGCGCCAGACGCCGACTCCTCACAACACACTCAGACCCAACCAGCTCGGACACCTCCGCCCCAGGAAGCCTCACCGACGAGCAGCTCCGCCTCCTCGCCGCGAGCGACTGGGTCCCGCCACACATCGCCGCACTCGACGCGAGCACTCTCATGATGGCGAACCCCATCATCCGTGCACTCCTGGCCGAATCAGTGCGCGAAAGCCTCGAACGGCGACTCACCGCAGAACGCCCCCACGGCACCTACGACGACACGCGCGCAGGACACGACGCCTTCAGTAGAGGAGTCGTCGAGGACTACGACCACGGCAACCACCACCTGGCGCGAGCCGCAATCCGCCCGGCCGACCCAGGCCTCGTGACCCGCGCGGCACTCTCGGCACTAGGCCTGCCCGACACCAACGCCACCATTATCGACGAACTCGCCCAGGCCTCGGACCCCAACCCGATCATGCGCGTCCTCTCCGACGCTGCTCTGCTGGACCTTGACAGGTACGCCACCGGGGCAGGCCTGCTCTACTCGAGCGTTGGAACCACCCTCATGTTCGCGGCACCAAGCGACCAGCGCTTGGCCGAGGCTATCGATGCCGTCGCCACCGCGGCCATTGGCGCGGGCGCGCGCCTCACCGACGTGACGACCCAATACATTGACGAGGAGAAAGCCCTCGCGAGCATCGGCATCGACCCGTGGATCACCCGGCCCAGCGACGAACCCACAGGCCAAGCCGACCGCATCCTCTACGTCGGTCGCGACGGCGCGCGCGTCCATGTCAAAGCGGGCCGCGTCCTCGTCGATGGGCCCGGCTCGCTGCCTGCCGCCTCCGTCCCCAAAAACAGCGTCACGCGCATCGTCTTGTCCGGAAACGTTGGCCTGTCCGCCGGCGCGCGCTCGTGGGCGATGCGCAGTGGCGTCGACGTCGTGTGCCTGTCGCGGCGAGGCTCCTACCATGGCACCCTCATCGGCGCCAACAGGGGAGCGCACGCTAGTCGGCTCCTCGCGCAAGTGGCCCTCACCTGTGACCGTGAGCGGCGCGTCCGCCTGGCCGCCAGCCTCATCGGCGCGAAAATCCGCGGCCAAATCCACGTCCTCACCCGCATCGCCCGACGCGACGAAACCGTGCATGTCGCCGACACGACCGCGCACATGCACGCGTGGCGTCGCTCGCTCACGGATGCGCGCACCCTCGACGAGATCATGGGCATCGAAGGCGCGTGCTCCAACGCCTACTTCGACGCGCTCTCGGCGTGCGTGCCCGCCGACGTCACTTTCGACGGGCGCAGCCGACGCCCACCCCGCGACCTGCCCAACGCCGCCCTGTCCT
>ERZ773031.1675-NODE-1675-length-10914-cov-2.664794_pt1 | contig 10914 bp, 10 predicted proteins | sample MGYA00511666_ERZ773031 | MGnify/ENA primary metagenome ERZ773031 (study PRJEB29015, sample SAMEA2738135) | human oral metagenome | biome: human oral; feature: human-associated habitat; material: saliva | place: China | collected 2250 ...
TTCTTAGGATGTATATTTCTTCCCTTTCAGATATGATCCTAGGATACATACCCCTATCCAATATATAGTATAGGAGCTGAATATTAGCTAGCTCGTGGTCAATACGTCCCCCAAGGGCTGCATATATATCTATGCCCAGGAGACCCTCCTCCTCGACCATCCATACTGCCAGTTCAGCATCTGTCTCATCCTTCTTAGTAGGAAATTTCTTAAAGACAACATCTGAGGCCTCATAGTAGCTTCTGATATCATCATCAATTGAGTCTAGGTCGCCCAATATATAGTTGGGCATTATTCCCAGCCTGTATAGGTGGTTTGCACCACCATCTACAGCTATTATTAATTCATATGTATTGTAATCCATGACCTCTCTAATATAGTCATAGTCTTCTAGCTGGCCATTTAGGACCAGGCAGGCAGTCTTGCCATGAATTATATCGCTTATCATTGTTCCCATTTATTCTCCATCTACCGCTCTTCTTAAATCCATTACGGCCTTGTCAATATCTTCCTTACCAAATATAGCTGAACCCGCTACTAGCACATCAGCACCTGCATCTACCAAAGCCTTGATATTCTCACTTGTAACGCCTCCATCTACCTCGATTTCCACGTCTAGTCCCTTGTCATCAATCATCTTTTTTAGTTCTTTTACCTTGTCTAGGACCTCGGGTATGAACTTCTGTCCACCAAAGCCAGGGTTAACTGACATCAATAGGACCATGTCTAGTTCTCCTAGGATATGCTTTATCATACAGACTGGTGTAGCTGGGTTTAGGACAACTCCCGCCTTAATACCATATGACTTGATATTCTGTATAGTCCTATGTAGGTGGGTGCAAGTTTCATAGTGGACCGTAATGATGTCACAGCCAGCTGCTGCCAAATCTGGCAAGAACTTGTCCGGATCTGATATCATTAGGTGGGCATCAAACACCATATTTAGGTCCTTTCTCAGACTCTTAATGATTGGAGCCCCAAATGTAATATTTGGTACAAAATGACCATCCATTACATCTAGGTGTAGGTATTCACAACCTGCTGCCTCCACCCTCTTACATGATTCTAATAGTCTAGCAAAGTCTGCTGACAAAACTGATGGTGCTAATTTCATTATAAATTCCTCCTAAGCTCTCTAATTTTCAAATTATTTATTTCATCTAGTATCTGTAGGTAAGACTTGTACCTACTTTCTGATATTTGTCCTGCTTCAAGAGCCTCCTTGACTCCACAGGCCGGCTCATTCTTGTGGATACACTTGTTCCCAAAGCGGCAGTCCTGGTAATTGGCAAACTCTATAAAGTATTCCTGAAGCTCTTCAATTTCTATATCAGTAAGGTCAAAGGAACTGAAGCCTGGTGTATCCGCAACTATGGCATTTGGACCTAGCTTGTATAGTTGGGAATGCCTAGTTGTATGCTTGCCCCTGCCTAGCTTTTGTGAAATTTCTGCAGTTTCGAGCTTGAAGTCCGGCTCTATGGCATTTAGGATACTTGACTTGCCTACACCTGACTGGCCCGCAAATACAGATATACATCCTTCTAGTTCATGCCTAACCTGGTCTACACCCTGGCCTGTTTCAACACTTACAGGTATGACCTTGTAGCCTATTTTCTCATAGACAGAAACTATCCTATCTACTATAGTCCCATCCTTGTCCAGGTCAACCTTGGTCAAAACAATCCTTATATCTAAATTTTCCTTTTCCGAAAAAACTATAAACCTATCTAAAAGAACCATATTTGGACTTGGTTCCTTAACTGAAAAGGTTATTAAGACCTTGTCAATATTAGCTATTGGTGGCCTTACCAGCTCAGTTTTTCTTTCGTATATTTTTTCTATATTACCCTTTTTATCTGTTTCATCTATTATGCTAATTGCAACCCTATCCCCCACAAGAGGGCTAAGTCCCTTTTTTCTGAATATACCACGAGCCTTACATTCGTATAGGTCCTGGCCTACCTCTACATAATAAAATCCACTGATACCCTTGATTATTATTCCGTCTTTCATTCTACCTCCCAGTATCTATCACTACTTATATGATAACACAAGTAACTTGTCAATTAAAGTTCTTTAAATGACAAAACCACCGTTGCTGGCTAGGACCTGGCCCGTAATAAAGTCAGCCCTGTCAGAGGCCAAAAATGAAACCAGATTAGCTATATCTTCAGGCCGGCCCAGCCTCATTAGGGGTGTCTCATCTCTTAGGTAGTCTATATCTGCTTGACCGAAGTCCTTCATCATGTCTGTCATGATCACACCTGGGGCAATAGCATTTACCCTTATGCCTGATGGTCCAACCTCCTTGGCCAGGGCCTTTGTAAAACCAATCATCCCCGCCTTTGATGCTGAATAGGCAACCTCGCATGATGCCCCTACCTGTCCCCACATTGAGGATATATTAATTATATTACCGTGGTGATTTGATACCATATAGGCTAGAACTTCCTTGGAGCATAGGAAGACTGACTTTAGATTTATGTCCATTATCATATCCCAATCTTCCTCCTCCATGTCAGTAAGCAATCCCTCATAGCTGATGCCTGAGTTATTTACCAATACATCTATATGACCAAACCTATCTATACAAAATTCAAACATGGCCTTGACCTGGTCCTGTTTTGATACATCTGCCTTGAAAATCTCTACCTGGCAGCCTTCTGACCTTAGCAGTTGGCAGGTATCCTGGGCTTCGCTTTTGGATTTGTTGTAGTTTATTAATACCCTATAGCCCTCTCTTGCAAGCTGGATGGCTACCTGCCTACCAATTCCCCTGGAGCCTCCAGTTACCAATGCTACCTTGTTCATTAAATCTCCTCCTAAAAACAAGGAGTTACCAGCTAGGCAACTCCTTGTCATAATCTACTTTAGTAATATTGTCTAAATTATCTTAGTTGTTAGTTCCACCAATAATATTTTCGCTAGTAGTACCTCCTGAAGAATCTGAACCATTATCAGGTACTATTATACTACTTCCATTACCACTGTTGTTGCCACTATTATTACCTGACCTGCCATTTGGCCTAGTAATCCTAGATGTCCTGCCTGTAGAAGGGTCTATGTCCCTACCGCTGTTATCATTGATAATAGCCCCGTTATCATTTGAGTCATTATCATCAATTATAGATGGTCTCTCCTGACTTGCCTTCTTACCCTTGCTGACAACTAGGGATACCTTCTGACCTTCATCACTTGAACCACCAACTAGACTCTGGCTTAATACTGTGCCCTCTTCGGCATCATTATATTCGTATTTAACATTTCCTAAGATTAGCTTGTTGTCATTCAATAGCTTTTCTGCCTGAGAAAGCTTTAGGCCCACCACATTTGGTACAGGAACCTTTGAATTACCCTTGCTGACTATTACACTCACAGAGTCTCCCTTCTTTAGGGTAGTATTCTCACTAGGTGTCTGTGTAATTATCCTATCCTTGCTGACACCATTACTATACTCCTCTGATTTGACAACTAGCCTTAGACCTGTTCCCTCTAGACTCTTCTGGGCCTCTTCAACAGTCATGTTCACAACGCTAGGCACTGTAACATTTTCTGAATTATCCTTGCTGAATAGTCCAAGTCCAAAGTATTTCATGAAAAAGGCCGCATAGCCTATAAGGATCATTATTAGGATTACTGCAAGTATCTTCAGTCTCCTACGAGCCCTTGGTGTTTCCTTCTTCTTGGCCTTGTTCTTCTTTTCCTGCTTCTTTTCTTTTCTAGACTTAGGCTTTTCTTCGTAGTAGTCATCGTCTATATCTTCATCTTCATAGTAGTAGTCATCGTCCTCGTAATAGTCATCTCCATCTTCATCATAGTAGTCATCGTCCTCGTAGTCATCATATTGGACTGGCTTTCTACCATTGAAAATCTCAGGATCTCTCCTATCTACATCAGTCGTAGCGAAGTTATTATAGTCCTTTATATATGGTAGGTCTATATTCCTCTCTACAAATTCTATATCCTCTATCAACTCTTCAGCTGTCTGGTACCTATTAGCAGGTTCCTTCTGTGTCATCTTGCTGATAATTGTCCTTACACTATTTGGGATATTTATCTTATCCTCTTCTGTAAAGGCTATATCCTCATTTATATGCTTCAAGGCTATAGATATAGGGCTATCACCACTAAAAGGTACCCTACCTATAATCATTTCATATAGGACTATACCTAGAGAATATAGGTCTGCATTACTTGTTAGATGCTTACCCTTGGCCTGCTCAGGTGAAATGTAGTGGACTGACCCAATTACACTTCCCATATTTGTCATAGTCGAGCTGCTGACAGCCTTTGCTATACCAAAGTCTGCAACCTTTACCTGCCTACCATCCTTTGATATCAATATATTATGAGGTTTAATGTCCCTGTGAATTATACCATTCCTATGGGCTGCACTCAGAGCCCTAGCTATCTGCTTGGCTATATCCAAGGCAGTATATTCCTCAAGACGACCTTCATCCTGTATGATTTCCTTTAGATTTTGTCCGTCCACATACTCCATTACTATATAGTGGACCTTTCCATCCTCACCGACATCGTATACGTTCACAATGTTAGGGTGGGATAGGCTGGCTACGGCCTCTGCCTCTCTCTTGAACTTAACCAAAAATTCCTGGTCATCGACAAATTCTGGCCTCAATACCTTTACTGCAACAATCCTATTTAAAAGCTTGTCCCTAGCCTGGTATACAAATGCCATTCCACCGTCGCCAATTTTTCTTAATATCTCGTATCTATTTCCTAATACTGTAGCTCCCATAATAACACCACCTTATACCAAAACTATTATTACAGTAACATTATCTTTGCCCGATGCTTCATTGGCCAGGTCTACTAGGCCTTGGGTAGGATCATCAAGCTCTGTATTCAACAATATTTGCTCTATATCTTCTCTATCAACAGCCCCAGTCAATCCGTCAGTAGCCAACAATATTTTGTCACCTTCCTCAAGGTCAACATCGTATATGTCTACCAATACAACTGGCTCTGTTCCGACCGCTCTTGTTATCTTGTTTCTATCGGGATGGTTCCTAGCTTCTTCCTCAGTTATTATATTGGCCTTTACATACTCCTCTACTATTGAGTGGTCGTAAGTAATCTTTTCTAGTCTTCCACCATTTTTCAATACATAGCACCTACTATCACCAACATTGGCTATATAGGCCTTATTCTTGTAAACAACTGCAAGTGTTAGGGTTGTGCCCATACCGTCATAGATTATGTCCTCCTTGGACTTGTCATATACCATAGAGTTGACAGTGTTATAGGCCTGCTTAATTATATCCTCTATATAATCAATTTTTACTACTCCATTTTGTATTAAGTTATCATTAAAAAATTCTATTAAATTTTCTACTGCTAGTTGGCTGGCAACCTCACCCTTGTTGTGGCCACCCATACCATCTGCTATGGCAAAAATTCCTATCTCACTACCATCGCCGACTTCTATTATCTCACCCTTACAATAGTCTTCGTTATTTTTCCTGACCATTCCAATATGAGATTTAAACAAAAAATCCATACGAGTCCTCCTTTACCTCTTACTTACACTCCTCCTTAGCTGACCACAGGCACCACTGATGTCTGCCCCCATGGAGTTTCTAATAGTAACAGGTATACTATTCTTTTCTAAATAAGCTTTAAATTTGTTTATGTATAAAATGTCAGGCTTTTCAAAGTCCCTTTCCTCTATTGGATTTATAGGGATTAGATTAACATGACACAACATTCCCCTCAGTAATCTGACTATCCTCTCTGCTTCCTTTTTGGAGTCATTAACCCCCTTTATCAAGGAATATTCAAAGGTAATCCTCCTGTTGGTCTTGCCAAGATAATAATGACAAGCTTCTATTATTTGATCTATCTTATACTTGTTGGCAACAGGCATTATCTTTTGTCTCTCCTCATCAAAGGGAGAGTGGAGAGATATGGCTAGATTTATTGGAATTTCCAAGTCAGCCAGGTCTCTTATCCTATCGACTATACCACAAGTTGATAGGGTAATATGCCTATTACCAATGTTTAGTCCATTTTCTTCATTTACCAGCTTCAAAAACCTTATAGAGTTTTCATAGTTGTCAAGTGGCTCACCACTTCCCATCATGACTATATTAGACACCCTCTTGCCCAGGTCTTCCTGGACCTTGATAATCTGGTCTAATATCTCCCACGCTTCTAGGTTTCTAGATAGGCCATCTATGGTAGAGGCACAAAATCTACAACCCATCCTACATCCAACCTGGTTGGACACACAAAGAGTCAGCCTCGTATCGTAGTCCATGGCTACTGTTTCAATTATATTGCCATCATTTAGCTTAAATAGGTACTTTTTAGTACCATCAATTTTGGAATCTAAACGTAGGTCCTTTTCTATATTTCCAATTATTGCGTATTCCTCTAGCTTAGCCCTAAGAGACTTAGGTATATTATTCATTTCATCAAAGTCCCTAATGTTCCTATATATCCAGGAATATATCTGACTTCCCCTGAACTTTTTCTCTCCTATGGACACTAGAAAATCCTTAAGCTCTTCTTCTGTCAAGTTTTTGAGCACAATCTTTCCTTTATACATTATACCACACCTTTATTGATTTTTAAATTTTTTTCATTCTGCAAATAAAGAATCCATCCATTTCATATTGGTCTGGTAAGATCTTTACTATGGCCTTGTCACCTAGACCCAAAAACTCCTTGATAGACCCTAGCTTGTCTAGGGAAAAGTCCTTGTGGTTGGCTAAGAACTTGTCCACCACATCCATATTTTCCTGCCTAAAAATAGTACAGGTTGAATATATTATCTGGCCTCCCTCCCTTAGGTAGGCACTGGCATTTTCCAAAATCCGATACTGAAGGCCTGGTAGGTCTAGAACCTCTTCCTCCTTCTTGTACTTGATTTCTGGCTTTCTCCTTACTATTCCCATGCCTGAACAGGGTACATCACATAGGACATAGTCAAACTTGCCTATGTAGCCCTCATTAAGGACCAGGGCATCTCCTAGCCTGGCCTCCATATTTTTAAGGCCCAGCCTCCTAGCATAGGTATTAATCAACTTAATCTTGTGGTCAAATATATCCTGTGATATGACCTGACCAGTATTTTCCATGAGTTCTCCAATATGGGTAGACTTACCACCCGGAGCAGCGCATAGGACTAAGACCCTTGGGGTCCATTATCCTAGCTACCAGCATAGAGCTTAAATCCTGAACGCTTACATAACCCTCCCTGAATAAAGGATGCTTGTCTATAGACTTTAGGCCCTTGACCTTGATAGCCTCTTCAATTCCATCTATCCTACTAGTTTCAAGTCCCTGGCCTCTCAGGTCTTCGACTATTTTCCCTACAAGGTCATCCATTGATTGTCCCTGTCTTAGCTTGGTCCTATTTACCCTAAGGTATATACTTGGCTTTTGGGATAGGGCACTTAGTATAGCCTCTGTCCTTTCAAATCCATATTCCTTGACCAGGCCTTCAACTATCCACTTCTCATAGGAATAGTATATAGCTAGGTTGTCTACTGTATTTAGTCTGATAGACTTGATATCATCTAGACTTCTAGAAATATTTCTAAGGACTGCATTTACAAAAGAAGCAGACCTCTTATCTAGTTTTTTGATTAAGTTTACGGACTCATTTATGGCCGCATAGTCAGCTACACCATCCAAATGTACCAATTGGTAGGTTCCCATCCTCAAGACCAGCCTGACAGAATGCTGCATCTTCCTGACCTTGATTTTAGATACCTTGTTAATCATATAGTCCAGGTACCTCTTCCTCTCAAGTATGCCATATACTAGCTCTGTGACAAAACCCTTATCCTGGTCATCTAAGTCGGCTTCATTCAGGAACTTATTAAGAGCCATATTGGAATAGTTTCCGTTGACCTCTATATCAAACAATATCTTATAAGCTATATACCTAGCTGACATATTATCTCCCTTCAAATAGATGTGACTATACACATCTGCATATAGTCACATTACTTTTATATACTGCAGACCTAATCATCACTTCTAGCAAGCAGGACCAACCTCACTAACTGTAAGATCGATGCAAGAGCTGCTGCTACGTATGTTAAGGCTGCTGCATTCAATACCTTTTTGCTTTCCTTATGCTCATCTAGGCCCACTATACCTAGACTTTCCAACTGCTTCAAAGCCCTTGATGAGGCATTGAACTCAACAGGTAAAGTAACTACCTGAAATAAAACTGTAGCTGAAAATAGGACTATTCCTAGCCACAAGAACTGCCTACTTACAAAGAAACCCATCATTATAATTATCCATGATGCAGAAGATGCGAAATTAACTGCTGGAACTATTGCACTTCTAAACATCATAGGCACATAAGACTCTTTGTCCTGGATTGCGTGTCCACACTCATGGGCTGCAACCGAAATCGAAGTGATGGAAGTCCCATAAAATACCTCTTCAGATAGACTGACAGTCTTACCCCTTGGGTCATAGTGGTCAGTCAAGGAACCTGGTACTGGGTTTACAGGTACTGATGATAGTCCATTGGAGTCTAGTATCCTCCTAGCCACCTCCTGGCCTGTCATCCCCTTCATGGCCCTTACCTTAAAATATTTTTTTGTAGTCGAACTTACCTTGAAAGAAGCATACATACTCAGCAATATTGCCGGTATCAAAATCAAGAAAGTCCTGTCCATATATAATCCATAAGGATACATACTTATCCCTCCTGTTAACTCAATATTTTTCCTATTTCTATAGTATTTCCCTTTATATATTCAGACACATGCATCCTCTTTTTGTTAGGCATCTGTATCTCTTCTATCAAAAGCATACCCATTCCACAGGCAACCTCTATACCCTGCTTGTCTACAGAAACAATGGTACCTGGCTCCCTGTCAGTCTGTCCTTGGCCAATCCTAGTCTTCCATATCTTTATCTTTCCATAAGGGCTCTCACACCAGGCACCCGGCCATGGTACAGTACCCCTTACAAGGTTATGGATGCTGACTGCTGACTTCTTGAAGTCTATATGGCCAAGATTCCTATCCATCATAGGTGCATAGGTAGACTCATCATCATTTTGCCTTATTCTCTCGGCTGTACCATCCTCTATGGCCTTGACAGTCTGGCTCAAAACATCCGCCCCTTCTTCCATCATGATATCATGTAGCTGGCCTGCATTTATTTCATCGTCCAAGCTAAACTCCCTAGTCTTGATAATGTCTCCTGTGTCTAGGCCCTCATCCATAAACATAGTTGTTACACCTGTTTTTTCTTCGCCATTTATGATTGCCCAGTTTATTGGGGCAGCCCCCCTATACTTAGGCAATAGGGATACGTGAACATTTACACAGCCATACTTGGGTAGGTCTAGGACCTCCTTCCTAAGTATCTGTCCAAAGGCTATCACCACAATAAGGTCCGGATTTAATTCTCTTAGCCTGTCTAAGAAGTCTGGTTGGCTAGCCTTTTCAGGTTGTAGTATTTCTAATTCATGTCTCATGGCAGCTTCCTTGACTGGTGAAAAAGCTAGTTTCTTGCCCCTTCCCTTAGGTCTATCTGGTTGGGTCACTACGGCACACAAATCATGACCATCGCTAATCAATCTCTCCAGTGAAGGCACTGCTATCTCAGGAGTTCCCATAAAAACTATACGCATATTATTCACCCTTTTCTGTTTCTTCTACTTTTTCAACAAATAAAATTCCTTCCAAATGGTCTAATTCATGGCAGAAAGCCCTAGCCAAGAAGCCATGTCCTTCTACCTCTATTTCCTTACCATACCTGTCCTGAGCCTTGATCCTTACATAGCTTGGTCTTGTAACCTCTCCTACATAATCAACTACACTTAGGCAACCCTCAAGGTCTGTCTGTTGGCCTGAAGACTCAACTATAACTGGATTGATAAGCTCTATTAAGCCTTCACCAACATCCACTACAACGGCCCTCCTAAGTACACCTACCTGGGGAGCCGCTAGACCAACTCCATCCTCCTTGTACATTGTATCTGCCATATCATCTAGTAGGGTATGTAACCTGTCATTGAAGTCTACTACCTGCTTGGATTTTTTATTCAAAATGGGGTCTCCCATCTTTAGTACATTACGTATTGCCATTTCTACTTCCTCCTACACTATATAAAACTATTTGGATTAATCTCTATATTTATATTGATATCCTTGTCGAATATCTGGTCAAACTTGCTGATACAAATATATCTCAGCATGGACTTGATTTCTTTGACGTCCATGACCTCATCCTTTATAATAACCTGCCACCTGTACCGGTCGTTTATCTTGTTGATTGAGCACTCATTAGGCCCAAGTATACCCTTGACCTCGATTGATCTGGCCTCTAAAAGATACCTGACTGTTTCTATAAACTTTGTGGCGTTATTTTTAACTATATTATAGTTATTACCCGAAAAAACCAGTCTGAACATATTATTAAAGGGTTCATATCCAAAGGCCCTTCTAAGCCTGATTTCATCCTTGTAAAAACTCTTGTAATCATAATTTACTGCATGTCTTATAGCAAAGTGGTCCACATTGTAGGTCTGAAGGACTACATGGCCCTTCTTTTGACCCCTTCCTGCCCTGCCCGCCACCTGGGTTATCAGCTGGTAGGTTTGCTCAAAGGACCTGAAGTCTGGATAATTTAGCATCATGTCCGCTGAAATTATACCAACTAGGGTTACATTTTCGAAGTCATGGCCCTTGCTAAGAATTTGAGTTCCTATCAAAACATCTGCTTCCTGTCTATTAAAGTCATCTAGGATAGCTTCAAGCTGGCCCTTCTTGGAGGTCGTGTCCTTGTCTATCCTTAGAGTCCTAAAAGACGGGTACTTTTTATTTATATATTCTTCTATTTTCTCTGTTCCCAGGCCTAAGACACCTATATTTGTACTAGAGCATTCCGGACACATGCTTGGTATGTCCTCCT
>ERZ773031.1683-NODE-1683-length-10890-cov-16.343424_pt1 | contig 10890 bp, 8 predicted proteins | sample MGYA00511666_ERZ773031 | MGnify/ENA primary metagenome ERZ773031 (study PRJEB29015, sample SAMEA2738135) | human oral metagenome | biome: human oral; feature: human-associated habitat; material: saliva | place: China | collected 2250 ...
CGTAATTCTCGATAGCACCAACCAAATTTACCGACTCGTGGGCGCTCAAAAAATGAATGAAATGATTGGTTCCAATTCCGATACCACCCAGAATCAACGAGAGCAAAATCGCACGTAGATAGACCCAATCGTAGTGGAAACACGTGGTAACCAAAATGATGAGCACTGCGAGATTCCAAAAACCAATCTCTCGCTGCCAACCGGTCGAAATACCATAAGCGGCATTGCTTCCCATGTACTCGGGAGCGACAATTTGCAGAATCGCCGCACCAGTCATCGCAACGATAACCAGTGTAAACATTACCTTCAAAAACTTATTCATAGGCGTCTTCAAAACAAACTCTTTCCGTATCAATTTTCGCTTCGTGTTCAGGGCATACGTTTGTAGATTTTGGAACTCGATTAATCCAAAAGTCTACCAATTATGTGTCGAGAAGAACGGTTTTGATCCAAACCCCACCTAATTATGTGCCTTTCGGCACATAATTACCCTGCTTTTGGATCAGGTGGACACATAATTACCCAGGTTTTGGATCAATCGACACTGAAAAATCTATAGATCGGGTCACATGCACGTCAGCGCAGGCCCGCGTGCATCATCGCAGGTAGCACTCACCTCACCGCAGGCCACGCGAGTGCCTGCCATCCTCACTTTACTCAATAAAACTTTTAATCTCTTCAAGGTGCTCAAGTGCGACTTGGCGACCTGTCAGGTACAGAGACAAGAGAGCCTCACCGGACTTCTCGTTAACTTTAACTTCAACTGGCTCAGGAGGCAGAAGCACCAACACTCTACCCTCTTCTTCCAGCTCAAAGAGCTGTTTTCGCTGATCCATATAACGCTCGGCGCGAGAAGCCAATGCAGCTTCGAAGTATGGATACGAAGAGTAAAGTTGCGATCGGATAGCAATCTGCTCGTTGACGTCGGTTTTTACGAAGTCCCTATCCTGTGTAACAATAACCAGCGCTTTCTTTGCTGGCTTGTGGTCAGGAATATCAATCGCACGCTCCGCTTTTCCGTCAGGCAGACCAAGCGCTGCAGCAAACGGAATTGAATCGGTAGTTCCGCCGTCCAAATAACGATGTCCATCTAGCTCAACCATGCGTGAAACCGTTGGCATCGACGCGGACGCTCGGACCATGGTCACGTCTTCCGGAAACTTTTTTACGTGCAGATACGCCGGCGTGCCAAACGTAACGTCGGACGCCACCGCATACATTTGCATGGGATTTTGATTGAACGCCTCGTTATCGCAGGGATCCAAATGGTTTTGGATCTCATCGAACATAAAATCCGCACCCGCAATGTCGCCGGTAGTAATCAGCGAACGGAGCGAAAGAAAACGAGGGTCATCCCTAAAAGCCAGCATAATGCGCATGGCGCGACCCATTTGCTTGGACCTGAAGCTTACGGCGTTGATGGCACCTGCAGAAACTCCCCACACACTCTCAAAGTTAGTGACGCCCTTCTCGCGAAGCACATCAAGGATTCCAGCAGTAAAAATGCCTCGATAGCTGCCACCCTCTAGCACAAGAGCAGTTGAAGATAGGTACGTGGACTCCTGTTCCACGTCACAATTCTGCGAGAATTTCTGCTGCTGATCGTCCATAACAACCTCCGAACTTTGTTATTCAGAGTGTACCCAATTTACGTAGGAGCGGGCTCCCAATTTCTGCTCGGACGCCCAATCGGTTTTCCACACAAAAAAGCGCCTGCGGACAGGCGCTTTAATAATGCAATATAAGTACTACCGTGCAACAAAACTGCGGATTCTTTTTTACTTGCGAACCTTACGAGAAGCAGCAACAACACCGAGGCCGCTTACTGCAAGAACAGAAGCTGGAACTACAACATCTACGATACCAGTTGCAGGAAGAACGGACTTCTTCGCTGGTGTTGGTGCAGGCGCAGGACTAGGCTCTGGATTAGGGTTTGGCGCAGGAGTAGGCTCTGGATCAGGACTTGGCGCTGGGTCTGGGTCTGGTGCAGGGGCTGGATCAGGATCAGGAGCTGGGTCAGGGATACGCACAAAGTAGACAGAAATAACCTCATCGAATGGCCTTGCTGGAACCCAGTGTCCCTTTACGGTAACAGTACCATCGCCGTTATCAATGATGGTCTCACCGTCGGCATTACCTACCATAAACCCCTCTGGGATTGGGTTAGTAATATCAGGAAGGAAGTATGCGTCCTCAGGAGCATATGGATTAACCGTTGGATCCATGAGCTCCTCTCTAGTTGGTGCAGGAATAGGAGTTACGCCAGTAGTAGCAGTAGCACCGGTGGTGCTTGTAGGAGCAGGCGCTGCGCCCTCTGCCAGCGCAGATGCTGGAGCAAGTGCCAAAGCAGCTGCAAGAGCAGATGAAGCGATGCATACCTTTAAGTTCTTCATATGAGTTTTGCGCAAAAATGTATGCTCTAGACGGATGGCCAGGCACACAGAAATTTTTAGCGCTTTCCTTTCTGATATGGACTATTTATCACTAGCCGTTTTGTAAATAGTATCATACGAATATCGGACAAATGTATTAGTGAGTCGACATATTCCGTAAACGTACAATTTAATTTATAGGATTCTTTAAATTATTTATCTAAAGTTTGATAACATTTCTGCAGGTAAACTATTACGCAACCGAGAGTTGACAAATTTCCAACTCAACTTGGTGGTGTGCAATCGATGCAGTTTTTAGAGTAATAGTCATCACATGTGAATCCCACCACATCACCAACAGAAAGGAACAGCCATGTTACTGAGCGAGAAAATCATGAGCCTCAGAAAGCGTAATGGTTGGTCACAAGAAGAGCTTGCACAACAGCTTGGCGTTTCAAGACAGTCAGTTTCTAAATGGGAGTCAATGGCTTCCATGCCTGACATTCAAAAGATTATGTCCATGAGCGAGCTCTTTGGCGTTTCTACAGACTACCTACTCAAAGATGAGCTTGAAGAGCTGCCAGCTACTGCCGTTAACGCTGATTATGCAGTCTCTTCAGAGTCCACCAGCACGGATACATCTGATGGCATCACAAGCACTCCCGGCAGCGCCCCTACCGGCGGAAACGACTCTGTCAGCAAAACCGTAGCACCAAAGCTCAGCGTATCACTTGAAACAGCTACCGAGTACCTAGATGTAGTCGCGCGCACTTCTCGCCCCACAGCGTTTGCAATTACCCTCTTTATTCTGGGTCCCGCGCTTCTTGTTTCTCTTGCTACATACAGCGAAGATACGCTCTATTTTGATCCAGCACGCATTTCTCCGGACGCGTTAGGCATCGTGGGTATTTGCATTATGATGCTCTTTATTGCTGCTGGGGTTGGTTTGTTGATTCTCCAGGATATGAAACTTGCAAAGTTTAAGCCGTTCAAGGAAGCATCTCTCGAGCTGCAATACGGTGTCGAAGCGGCTATTCGTAGGCGCGCCGAATCCACCGAATCGCTGCGCTACATGCAGCAGGCGGCTGGCGTCTGCCTCACTATTCTGAGCGCCATCCCCTTCCTGATTGCTTCGTACTTTGGAGCTGGCCTCACCTTTGCTCTTGGCTTCCTTGTAGCAGCGGCCCTAGTTTCACTTGGCGTTTACCTGCTGATTTACTCTGGTGTTCTTAGAGACAGCTACAGAATTCTTCTCCAAGAAGGTGAGTTCTCTCATGACGAGAAGAACGACAAAATGGGCTATAAGAAAGCGGTATCAAAGTACAGGCCAGTTGCAAAAGCTTATTTTGGTGCAGTTGCTCTGATTTATTTGGGCTACAGCTTTATCACCAAGGACTGGAAAAGCTCCTGGATTATCTGGCCAGTCTCCGCATTTCTCTATCACGTTGTTGTAAGCATTTTAGCTGCTATGAAGAAGCAATAAACGTTCACTTGGCCACGCTGGCAGAAGCACTGGTCAGATACACGCAAGTCTTAAACCAAGGGCTCGATCTTCTCGCAAGGTCGAGCTTTTTGTTCGATGATTAGTGTGAGTTGAACAAGCCTGAAAAGTGCGCCATGTCTGGGTGAAAGCACTCAGATATGGCGAGAAAAACCGGCAAATAGCTCAGACATGGCGAGAAAAACCGGCAAATAGCTCAGACATGGTGTGCTTTTCCGGCAAATTGTTCAGACATGGCGAGAAAATCAGGCCCCTTGGAGCAGTAATCAATCATGTCAAGAAAATCCTGAAATCAGTCGATTATTGCGATGTATGCGCTGCTGAGTTTAGCGCACAAAACTATCTACTTACTATCGATGACTTCTTGTAGAGATAAAGTGCTGCACAGATAGATGCAAGCAGCAAAAGCACAGCGCCCGCACTAATAAATGGCGTAATTCCCATACCATCTGTACTTGGGAGAACGCTTAGTACGTGGTTGTCCACATCAATCTGGAACCAGTGGCCATTTGCTGGATCAACTCCCTGATGATCAGCACTAATTGGCCTACCGTCTAAGGTGATATTGCCTGAAATATCAACAACAAGCGTCAAGTCATTACCAAGTTTTTGATGGCCAGAAGGAACCTTGGTCTCTCGGATGATATACGTTCCTGGCTTAAGGTTAGAGAATGTAGCCTTACCATTACTGCCAGTTGCAGTGGCAGCTGCGACTACCGTCTCTCCATCTTCAGCAAAGACCGTAAATTCCGCTCCTGAAAGAGGGGTCTTTACGTTGTTGTCGTTACTTGCTGTTTTATAAATAATCAAATCGTAAGTTCTGAAAGTGTTAGTAATGGTATTTACTCCATCAACGCTTCCGTTGAGATTTCCGGATCTATATGAGCTATATACAATTGGAGCGCTGTATGACGTATCATATCCTGGAATCGCACTAATCTCAGCAACTGACCAGGTAGCATCTCCAGCAAGGTTTCCAGGAACAATAACGCTCTTTTTCCAGTTGTTGCTCGCGTCCAAGGTAATTGGATCACCATAGTCTTCTTCAGTTGGATTTCCATTTACCGTCACAGTTTTTTTAACCTGTACGGTAACAACTTTATCCGCGTGATCAGCCGGTTCATCTCCAACCCATTTTTTCTCAATTGTAATCTTAGAGACAGGGACCTTCAGAGTAGGACGCTCATAAGGCGATTTTCCTTTTTCTTCTGAAACAACGGTTCCGTTAACTGTTTTCTGCTGGGTAAAATCAACGGACGCTGTTGTATTTGAATACACAGAATATGATCCGTCTGGATTCTCGACAACGTTTTGATCTTTTTCTTTTCCGTTAGCAGCATCGGCTACTGAATCCAGAGCTTTTTGCGTAGGAGTAACCGTGAAACTTACCGTATAGGTAACATCAGGCTCAAGCTGGCCAACACTAGAAAGATCCCAATCAACCGTATCTCCCGTAATTGTTGCTTCTGGAGCATTGGTCCATTCAGTGACCACTCCATCTTTATCAGTCTTTGTATAAGTAAAAGTGGTTGGATTACCGTTGATATCTACAGGAGATACCATATCAGTAAGGCCGTCTTTGATAGAGACATTCGTGTAATAAGTCTGCTTCTTAATATCGGCGACAATAGCTGCAAACGCTCTATTTAAAGCATCTTTGTCCGTTGCAGAGTGATAGTAATTTCCTGCCGGTGCATCATAAGCATACTCAACAAGACTCTGCATACGAGTAACATTGCCAAAAGCGCCTACTGCATACAGTGTGTTTCCTTGAGCAACAACTGCCCTTGCATCATCAGTGGCAGCATTATAAGAATTACTGATATTAGTTGCTGATTCATATCCGGTTCCGAGGATGTAGCGCCAACCAGCTCTGTAACTGTAATTTGTTGATGTGCCATTATAAAACGTAGGGTTACCGTCTGAAACAAAAATAACGTACGTTGGATCGCTATCGGCACTTTGCGCAACTTCCAATGCAACCTTCATTGCATCTTCCCAGTTGGTGCCACCATATGGCATGCCATAACCTTGAGAAAGTGGTGTAACAATGCTATTGATTTTGCTCTTAAAGTTAGACGAATCTGATGTCCAATTGCTTCCGCCAAAGCTTACTTTGTTTGCAGTGGAATCAAACGTAACTAAAGACATCTGAATTCGATTAGGATCATCAGAGCTATTAACGCTCATCAATTCATCAGTCAAAGCATTTACAGCCTCTTGAGCAACCGCGAGACGTGACTGGCCATCAGACCTCTCATCCATACTGTTCGACTTATCAAATACAACGACAACGTTAGCTCGTGTTCTTTCTATACTGGATTCAGATTTACCAGTTACCGTTAAAGAAAGTTTATAAGAGCCATCACCATTAGGTGTAAGTGTTTTTGTATGCGCAGGAGGCTCTACCGCTAAAACAGAGGTTGAAAATACTACACAAAAATATCCAACAAAGACTATAGCAAATACAGCTAAAGCCCTTAGAAAACTATTTCTCTTTTGACGCAAACTTACCATTGAATCTCCTATAAGCAAATGATCTATGTTTATAGCTAAGAAACACTCACTTCAATGAAATACGCATAATTCTACGTAACGATTATAATAGATTTATAGCTATATACACACCATTTCTGTCCATATAGCACCTCTATTCCACAATATTTTCTTATTTGATACAAGCTATTCTAAAAAAAGTTTTATTTCTTCTTTCTTGATAAAACCTTTGTACGTTTAGCAATTAAGGCTACGATACTGACAATTGCACCAGCAAAAACGACTCCCAAAAGAGCGAAAAGTATTGAATTTTTGTTTAAATCTACTGAAGAATCCACAGAATGATTAGCCAATCTATTTTGGTCCACCCACTCAGAAGGGACTTCCGTACGTTCTGCATGCACCAATAGTCTATGTGTATTAACTCCATAAGGGGTGCATGTTACAAGTGTTACCTGGTCTTTTCCTGACTCAATAGAAAGACTACTCACCTGATTAGGTAAAACCACTTCAGTGGAAGTTACTCTATATGCACAATCCTCTCCAAGCACACGAATAATAAACCAATCGCCTACTTGAAGCTCCTCAAGTCGATCAAATATTTGAGCGGTGGGAAGACCAGTATGACCTGCTAAGACGACATGTGTTGATTCTCCACCTATTGGTACAGAAGTATTCACAACATGCCCAACACCATGCTGAAGAACATCATCAGTAGTAAAGTGATATATAGGAAGATTTACTGAAATTTTAGGGATTATCAGCTCCCCCATAACACCATCGTTTGCAACATTCAGTACTTCTTTATATTCATTTACCCCTGGCATAGACGCTTTACTGTCAAAGGGGTCAATAACCCTAGAAACCCCATCACGAAGACGCTTATTATATTCTCTTGCTCTTTCTTTTTCTGCAGAAAGATCAGTGCTTGTCATTGTAACCACAGTGTTTTCTTGCGTAGCACTTACCTTATTTTGAGCAAGTTGGTTTAGCCAGCTGCTAACAAATGGATAGCTAATTAATACAACTCCAGCAATCAAAACAATGACTGACATAATGAGCCATAAGCGTGCACGTTTCTTTTTTGTGCAAGCTTCGTGTAACGTATCAAGAGAAGCAGGAGAATCGTTTGATTCTCCTGCTTTCAATACAGCCATCATGTGTTTTGGATTAGCCATAGTTAAATAGTGATAGTAGAACTTTTATGCGCGCAGCTTCCTGGAATACACAATAGCGCCTACGCCAGCAAGAAGCAGAACAGTTCCAATAGCGGTAAACATAAAGGTTCCTGCATCACCGGTTACCGGCAGAGCAATCTGCTTATTATCGACAACGTTTGTTGCGTTGACCAGATAGTTATTCTCGACAACAGTTGTAGCTGGGTTATCAGCAGTAGCAGTATCATCACTTAAGTCAAACTCAATATCAGCAACCTTGACGTATCCAGCAGGGATGCCAGTCTCTGAAATCTTGTAGTGACCTGCTGCAAGACCAGAGAAGTAAACATAGCCGTTTGCGTCGGAAGTAGAAGTGAGTACTGTGCCGTTATCAAGCGTAAGGGTAAAGGTGGCGCCTGGAAGTGGATTGCCATCTGGATCAGTCTTCTTAAAGACATAACCATAGGTCTTTACCGTAGTTTTACTATTTGGCTTAGCAGTTCCGCCATCATAAGGGTTAGGGTTAAAGGTAACGGTAGCGGTGTTACCGGTTACATCAGTAGCGCTATGAGAGAATGCATCAGAGGTAAGCTCTGCCTCATAAGTAATCTCAATTGCCTCACCAGGATGAGCAAGAACATAATTTTTAGAGAACTCAAAGGTGTAGCCAGTAGCAGTTGCTGTCAAAGTATAATCAGCTCCTGATGCAGCTACCTGCCCGTTAATCTTAATGGTATCAGTCTTGATTTTAAGACCAGCGGTAGGAGTATCACCAATGATAAAAGTTGCGTTCTCAGAATCTGCTGGATAATTAGGAACAGCGGTATTGACCTTAAATGGAACGCTGTCGCCAACACTATACTTATCAGTAGACTCCTTATATTGAGAACCGACAGTCTTCTTAATAGTTACTTCGGTCTTCTTAACGGCGATAGGAGCAACGGTACGGGGCTTATATGTGCCACCGTCAACCTTAGGAGTTACGTCAACTACCATATTCTGGTAAACGTGAGTCTTACCGCTTGTAGAAGTAACGCGAACAAGATAGTAGCCACTTCCAAGAGTCAGCTCTGCGGTACCGTTGGCGCCTGCTGTTGCGGTAGCAGTGGCTGTACCTGCGGTAACTGCGCTAGCAATTGCTGCTGCAGCATTTTGCATATCAGTTCCCTGAGTAAAGGTATAGCCATCAGTAGCAACAGCTGAAATCTCAGCGATAGTATCGTAAGCGGCTGGCAGGTTATTGGCCATCGTATACGTTAAGTTGTTTGAGGCATCAATATCTGCGTCAGCAATTAAATACGCACTTACAACATCTCCAGGCTCAAGGCTATTAATAGTGACTTTGCTGTCAGCAACGTCATGAGCACTTGTTGGGGCAGCGTAAGCCTGAATTGGAACCAGTGAGTAAATTAGAAGAGCTGCTGTAAAAAGACAGCAAATCTTACTAAAAATACCCTTAGCTAGTGATTTCATTCTTGTCCCTTCTGTGATCTAATCCTAAATAGAACACAATTCAGAACAATATTAACTTATCTTTGCACAAAATTTTAGACATTAGTCCCAAACACAAAAACTACTTAATTTATTTGTTATTCATTCTTAAAAAATTTTAAATTTTAGAATTGCCGGGTGTCCCTTCGCTTTTCTCGCCTAAAAAATGAAAAGAGTCTGTGCTTCTCACACAGACTCTTTTCGAAAATCAGGCAAATTTCACCGACTCTTTTATGTTTTCAGGCAAAGTCCACAGAATCTTTAATGAAATCAGGCGCGTGCATAAGGCCGTACGCAATCACACTCCCAGCCGCATTATGAACGACGAGATGCCTGGTACTTCTCGAACGCAGCCTTATATTTCTGCTCTTCCTTCTTGAAAATTGCATTGAAGATCAGGGTAGTCACCAGAAGAATGACCAGGTACAGAGCGGTGAATGACATCCACGCCTGAGCCATGTTAGGAACCCATCCTCCAATGAGTGCCATCGCCACAAGCGTTGGAAACAGGCAAACGTTGAAACCAAGGAACCTTTGAAGATAGCTGAGCTTGGTAATCAATGGCTGATAGTTAAACCAAATCTGCTGGTAAACACCTGAACACACACCCGCGGCAATCAGCGTAAGAAGAATGATGTTATCCTGCCTGTTTCCATAATTGGTTGCCAGCGCAATGACTCCATACACAAGCGAGATGCCGGTAAAGCATATTGCACCAGAAGAAATACCCTTAAATGCAATTTGACCTACTGTTTTATTGAGTCCCTCGTCAAATTCTTGCTGAGAATCTTGTCCGATTTCTTTCCAATTTTGTAATTCGTTGCGTTCCATGATGATCCCTTCTCTGGGCAAAAGTACTTGTCAAAATGTCAGTTCATGTGTCGTCCCGTGCGCCAGTTCGTGCGTCAATCTGTGAGCCAGCTCGTGCGTCAGTTCGAGCGCCATAAGATGTTGAGAGACGTGACGCGCGAGAAGACCAATCCAGTCCTTACACAATTCCAATGCGGCGCTTGATTTCTGAAGCGTATTTTCTTGAAGCAACAAGGGTTTTCTCGCCAAGTGAAAGAAGCATGCGGCCAGAACCTGCGGGTTTGATACCTGTAACGTGATCCAAGTTGACCAGCTCTTGCCTGGATGTACGCACAAACGCCGTATCTTTGAGAGTGTCCTCGAGCTCGGTCAGGCGACTGGAGCTTTCTAACTTCTCCCCTGTTGCCAGATGGATAACAGCTACGTTGCCGTCCGTCTGGATCCATGCAATATCCGCGAGAAGAACGACGCGCCTGTTGATGGTTCCAGGAACGTATCCGGACATTTTTCCGTCAACCATCTGCAGCTGGCGAACAATTCCTGATACGCGTGAATCATCTGGCCCGCTCAAAATGGTCACCTCGATTTGCGAGCGACCCTTTTCTTCAACTACACGAATTTCCATGGCACATCCAAACGACTTGCTTTACTTGCTTGACTTGCTTTACTTACCTTACGTGCTTTACATGCTTCTTTTGTCTTAGCTTAGCTACTTGCATCCTTGCCTTAAGGCATCTTTAGAATAACGGTTGCAGCTCTTTTGCAAGATCTCATGGTACTCAAATGCACTATCTGACAGGTGAAGTGCACTCTCTGCACTCCGAGTGGTAGTGCTATGCAACTTACTTGCAGGCTTATGCAGGCGACCACACATGCAAAAAGCCGCTCTCAAGATGTGAACTGCGTCCCAAAACTTGGACGAATTTAATAAAGAGCTAGGCCACCAAGGACTGATTCCGGAACTCCTCCGGGGTCAGTCCTTTCAGTTTAACTTGGCGCCTTTGTGTATTCCAGTACATAACATATGCGTCCAAATCAGCTTTGAAAGACTCAAAGTTAGGCC
>ERZ773031.1684-NODE-1684-length-10884-cov-87.410380_pt1 | contig 10884 bp, 9 predicted proteins | sample MGYA00511666_ERZ773031 | MGnify/ENA primary metagenome ERZ773031 (study PRJEB29015, sample SAMEA2738135) | human oral metagenome | biome: human oral; feature: human-associated habitat; material: saliva | place: China | collected 2250 ...
AATGTTCTTTCAGGAAGAACGGTTCTAACTTCTATAAAATCCCCGTCAAAGAGCATAGGATATATTTTTTGTATATCAGGCACAATATGAACTGCTTCCGATGGTGTCCATGCTGCCAGTGTTCCAATCTCAAGCCTTACTGCTTGTGTTACATATGAAGACTTGAATGTTTTCGGATATTCAAACAATACTGTCTGCGGATTGCTTTCATCTATTCTTATATGAAACTCCTCATCAAGCATATTTCTAAAATCACTTTCTAACTGAGGAACAAATTCATTTTTTAGAAAGTCTTCCGTCTTTTGATTGGACTCTTTATTAAATTTATCTTGCTTTGTGTTGGAGCGTTCTTGCCACGGTTCATCAAAGCTATATCCGATTACTCTCCAATCAAGGATTAAATCAATATCTTCGGAAAATCTTTGAATTAAATTGAAGCATTTTGAAAGACTTGTGCCACCCTTAAAGGTAAAAGCCTCTTTCCACTTACACTTAGAGAAAAGATAATTCAAAACAAAGCATACCCAATAATCTTTTTCAAGAATTACCTCATTTACACCGATTTTCAAGGAAGCATTTTTGATAACTTGCTCCAATTCATTTTTTGACATCTTTTTGTATTCAAACATTTCTACACCTCTGAAATTTTCTTAATAACGCTATATACCCAGGCACTTGTGGTTTTACTATCCGCAAGCAATTCCGACTTTTCTTTTTCGGATAATTTTTCTCGTAGATAATCAATCTGCTTTGAAGTGATTTTATCTTTCCCGATTGCCTTAATAGATTGTATCACCATTGAAGTCAAGGTTGACATTTTGGAAATTTCTCCATTATTTCTACGCTTAAATTCAATGGTTGCATTACCGAAACTGAAACTGGCATATCTTCCGTCTGAGATGTATGTCCACTTTGCCGGTACTTGCGTAGATAAGCCTAATAAATTTAGAGCCGTATTGCCCGATGGAGCAATCGTCCAATTATATTTTCTAGCAATGGCATTCGCAACTTCATTCACGGACGGTGCTTCATACTCTCCGATCAGTTCTATATATTTCGGCTTATAGTAAATGCCTTTCATAATACGGATAATCTCTTTATCTTCAACTAAACGATTTAATGTACTGCGAACCGTTTCATATCCTGCAATATCAAAAAAATCATTGGCGATGAAAACCTGATTGGACTCAAAACTTTCTATCCTGTCCAGTATTTTCTGCTTATAATTCATCTGCTATGCCACCTCCTTTGCACCAAATATTATATAATATTTGGTGCAAATAGTCAATGGCAGCAAATCTCACAACACTTTATACATTAAATATCTTCTGTTTCAGAAGCTTCACTTTCCTCATACTCCTCAGCTTCTGAGAAAAAATCGTCCTCTTCTTCAAGATTTTCAAGTTCCTCTTTCTCTTTCTTCTTTATAACCTTGAAATAATATCCGCCGCCTAAAGCACCTGCTACTACAAGAGCCAAAAGAATATATGTGCCTAAATCACTCTTTTCTTCTTTTTTCTCAGGCTTTACTTCTTCCTTTACAGGCTCATCTTTGGTAATTTCCTGCTTCGGTGTTTCTTTCTTTTCAACCATATTTAGAAGATCGTCTTCAGATACTTCCGTTAAAAGCATTACATTCTCACTATCCTCATCGTGGTTGATGATAAGATAAAAAGTCTTACCGTTTTTTGTTTGAAAGGTAATAAACTGTCTTGCATCGGCTGAATACATATCAACTTCCTTTTCATCTCCATGATGAATCGGATAGTCCTTATTTGTATTGTCCTTATTTTCCGTAACAGTTCCTCTTGCCTTTGAAGGTGCTGAAGCTACTCCCTTATTGGTATTTACAGTCTTGTTTGTACTATCCATAGATGAATCCTGACTGTTGTTATTAGCAGGAGCCTTTGGTGTCAGCTTATTAGGATAGCGAACTTCCTTTTCTTTTTCCTTTGTTTCCGCTCTACTTGTATCCTTTGTAGTGTTCCCTGAGCTTACCGTATCAGACGATCCTTTTCCTGAACTGCTTACAGAAGTCTGTGGTGTTTGAGGAGAAACACCCGAGCTTGTCTTAATTCCTGAAATCGGGCTAATCGGTGTAACTGACTGCGATGTTACAGGAGCTTTATTGGTTTCAGTAGCCTTTTTCTCAAGCTCTTTCACCTTTTCAGTCAGCTTATCCATCTCCTTTTTCATATCTTCTGATAAGTCCTTATTTCCCTTATTCTTTTTTGCTTTCTCTTTAAGGCTGTCAATCTCATCTTCAAGGTCTTTGATTTTTTCTTTCTGCCTATCGCTCAACTTATCTTTATCCTTGATTTCGCCATTTAATTTATCAAGTTTATCCTGAAGCTCCTTAGCCTCTTTTCCCATCTTGGAAATATCCTCTTTAGAAAGCTCCGTCTGTGTGCCTTTATCTTCAGTCTTTGGAGTCTCTGTTTGCGTACTTTCATCCTGCTTTGGCTTTTCTTCCTCCGTCTGCGTTTCTTTATTCTTAAGCTCTACCTTTGCTACCTTACGGATAATTTCATCATTTCCATCGCCCTTTACTTCATAAAATAGAAACTCATCAATGAATTTCATATCATCGGGGAGTATCGGAAGATCCCCGCTATCAAGAAGCTGTCCTTTTTCAGCCTTAATCTTTTCTTCCTTAAAGACCTTTTCATCTTCAAAGATGTATTTTACATTAACTTCCACTTCCGTTTGAACGGCTTCATTTTTTGTAGGAACTTCTGTCTTTTGCTCCTTGGCATAAACAACTGTCCAAAGACCTAAAATGCAGCTAATACTTACAATCACTGCAAGTGCTGCCGTCCAAAACTTCTTATTCTTTTTCAAACTGGTTTTCATTTGTCCTCTCCTTTTTCATTTCAGCTTTTTGTTTATTTACCTTTGCCATCAAATCACCGATTGTGATGTTGTTCTTTCTACAAATCGCTACGATTTCCTCATTTTCAAGTTCTTCCTCACGAATGAATAAAGGCTCCAATTGTTCATCAATCAGAGCCTTCTTTGCTTTCAACTTTTGTATTTTGTTTTTTACGATGTATAGTTCTTTTCCCACATTTTTACCTTCCTTTCTAATGCCCTTTTACATTCGGCGGAAAACCGTATCCGACAGGATGATGCTTACAAAAAGTCGCTATCCAATCATCTAAAGTAGTTACTCTTATATGACCGATATTATCAATTACCTTTCCGTCTCCGATATAAATACCTACATGACCATAGGTAAGCCCTGCCGTGCTTCCGCTACTACTGCTTTCCACTGCAACAAGCATTCCAACTTTTAGTTTTGACCTGTCTGATGTAAAGGTATAGTTTCGATACATATCATTAGCGTTTCCTCCGATATATCCAAGCCCTGCGTTCTGATAGACCTGTGATACCCACATGGCACACCAGCCGGGACCAGGCGATGGAGTAATAAAGGCGGCATCTACTATTTTCTTTTGCACCTCGCTTGAAGCTTCGTATTCAGCACCATTACCTACACCTCCAAGAGAATTAATCAGATCGGTATTACCGAAGATTTCCGCCATATTTCCTTGAGCAAGGAATAAGGCTTCATAGTGCTTTAAATTGTCGGGATACTCAGCAAAGACTTCCCTTATAATGCTGTCCATCTCTTTTTTATCGAGGGTTACAACAAGTTTTTTATACTCATAAGGCTCTTCATGACTTTCGGTATACTCATTTCCATCTTCATCGGTATAAGTTTCCGTAACTGTCCTATATCTGATTTCAATCTCTTCATCGTAGGAAAGCCTATACATATCATTAAAAAGCCCATCCAAAATTCCTCGAACTTCCGAAAGATTTTTAACTTCCCCAAACCTTGCCGTGATATACGATAAAAGCTCATGGACATTGTGTCCGATAAAGCCGTTCTGATTGACGATGTATTCGTCATATCCCGGATAATCACTTTCAACATTTTCAATTTTGTCGTACAAATCATTTTCAAGACCTGAGAAATACTGATTTATCCCTTTTAGCTGCTCCTCACTTGATAGGTAAGAAGTCGTTAAAACGCTACTTGTAGAGTTCACTACTCCCGACATTGCTCCGCCTGAAAACTGAATGACGAATGTTCCAAGAAAAATAATTCCAATCAGAATAAGCAAGATGCCCTTTGCCTTTTTAACAATCAGCTCCTTAGAACCTTTCAGTGTATCAATCACGCCTTTTTTAATTCTGTCTCTGATTCTTGTCTGATTGTTGCCGTTTATGGCAGCTTTCATCTGCTTTCTCTTTTGGAATTTCTTATATGCCGAAGCCTTTTTATATTCATCATTCTTTTTAAGTTCCTCTTTGGCTTCCCGAAATTCAAGCTTTGACTTTTTCTTTCGTACACGAAAGCTGTTTTCGGATAAGTCGTAGGACTTTTTCATTTGCCTTTTATCCGAATAATTCTTAATTCCGTGAATAAGCTTAGATGATGTATCAAGACCTTTTTCGGCAGCTTCTACACCTTTATTTTCATCACTTCCTGTAGATAAATAGCGACTTGCCACATCACTTGCCCTTGCAACGGATACAGCACTTGCTCCAAGCAAAGTTTCTTTATTATGGCGGTTATAGAGTCTATTTTTCTTTGCCCTATCTTCTGCGACCTTTTTACCGCTTGAAGCCTTGGTGCTTTCTTCCGTCTTTGAAATGGTATCCTTTATGGTTTTGTCTTCTGCTCCTTTTCTTGTAAAAATATCATCAGAATAATTCTTGCGTTTAATCGCTTTCTTCTGCATTTCATGAAGCTTAGACTTCTTATTTGATAAAGGCTCATAGGATATTTCACTATCTCTAAAGTCGGTATCGTATCTGTCTGCTACGCCATCTCCGTCCTGGTCTTTGGCAAGCGGATTGTAAATACGATTTTCTTTGACTTCCGTTTGATAATCCGATGTTGCCGATACTTTTTCACTGCCGGTTTCAGATTTTGCTTCAGCATTTTTAAGATTTCGCTTAATGGCGTTTTTGCTTTTATTACTTAGGCTTGTATCAGAGGCTTCAGTAATTCTCTTACTTTCCTTTTCATGAAGCTTCTCGTCAAATCTGTTCTCATCATTAGTTAACTTATTCCTATAATCATCCCCGACCTTTCGTTTACTGCCTAAACTGTCAAATAAAGAATCATTACCTGAAACACTCGCTTCTTCCTTTGCTTTTATCCTTTCATTCAAGTCTCGCTTTCTTTTTTTGCTCATAGACACTACCTCATTTCTTCAGGCTTCGTTGTCATCTTCTGATAGAGGATTGTGTCTTTCGGGAAGTTGTCTACAAAGGGAACAATGGTATTCCCAAAGAAAATAAGCCCCTCGCCTGCTCTTGAATTGGTAACGAATTTCTCCTGGTCTTTTGAGATTTTAAGCTTTACTACAAGCCAATCTCTATCGCCGGTTGCCTGATTCAGCATTAGGATAAAATCCGTGTTATCAAAGATATTTTCAATCTCTTTACTGGCAAGAAGATCCTTGACATTCTGCGTAATTCCTGTCGGAATACCGCCCCATTTACGAAACCTCTTCCAGATTTCCACAGAATACTGCGAAGTCTGCTCATCTTTTAAAAGCAAGTGGAACTCATCAATGTAATACCTTGTGCTTTTTCCGGTATTTCTATTTCTTGAAACCTTGTTCCAGACCTGATCTTGAATGACAAGCATTCCTATCTTTTTAAGCTGCGTTCCAAGCTCCTTAATATCAAAACAGATAAGCTGTTTATCTAAGTCCACATTAGACTGATGATTAAAGACATTAAGAGAGCCTGATACATAGATTTCCATCTCCGTTGCAAGCTTTTTACCGACCTTTTCTTCCTGGTTTTTTAGCATATCGTATAGGTCTTGTAAGATAGGCATATTTTTCGGTTCGGGTTCATTAAAATACTTTTCATAGATTTTCGGTAAACACCTGTCAATAACTGACTTTTCTTCCGCCGTAAGACCGCTTCCGCCGACTACAAGCTCAAGCATACTCATAATAAAATTTGCCTTGTCTTTCAGCGGTGCATCGCCGTCTCCATAGTTCATGTTTATATCAAGTGGATTAAGAAAATCCTTACTCTTGGCACTGACCTTAATAACCTCGCCGTTAAACTGTTTAACAAGGTTTCCGTACTCTCCCTCAGGATCACAGATAATAACATCATCGTCCGTTGTTAAAATAGCATTTGCCATTTCCCTTTTTGCTGCAAAAGATTTACCTGAGCCCGGTGTTCCAAGTATTAAGCCGTTTGGATTTTTAAGCTTTTTTCTGTCTGCCATAATGAGGTTATGACTTAGAGCATTCAGCCCATAATAAAGGCTGTTACTCGAGTTAATGAAAAGCTCCTCTGTTGTAAACGGTAAAAATACGGCAGTAGATGACGAGGTAAGTCCTCTATCTATTTCAACTCTGTTTACTCCAAGCGGAAGCACGCTCACAAATCCCTGCTCTTGACTATGATCTAAGCGTTTCAGCTTGCAGTTATGCCTGCTTGCGATTGATGAAATCTGTGAAAGTGTCGAGTCAAGTTTTTGCACCGTCCTTGCAAAGTTCATAAAGACAATCGTAACGATAAACATACGCTCATCTCTTGTTTGTAAGTCCTTTAGAAGCAACTTGATATTATCGCCGTAAGTGATAAGGTCGCTTGGAAGTATATCCATATCATAGCCTGATCGAACCGCCTTTTTGTTCTCCTCGATTTTCATCTTGTCGATGTCGGTATTCTTCCTTTTAACCATCTTGATGGCTTCCGTCTGCTCAACCGCTTTGATATGAAAGGAAATATTGATGTTGTCATCTATATCTAAAAACTCTGCAAGCATTCTGTCCGAAAGCTCACTTGCAAGGATTTGAAGATGACTGACGGCTCCGATGAATTTACCGAACTTAAAGTATTTGCTTGGGATAAAGTTAAAGCTATCCGGTGTAATTACCGTCTTTGTGCTTTCCCTTGGCTTTAAGTCTTTGTAGGAAAAAGAAAAGAGCTTATCGGGATTTAATATATCGTGTAAGACTTTCAGTCTTTCTTCTCCCGTTAAGCCCTCGGCTCTAACTCCCATATTTTTTAGATTGGACAGAATATCAAGCTCCAGTCTTTCAAGCTTTACCGTAGCCTGTTCTAAATTATCCGCTTCTACCCCAAAAGTGATATATTTGGATTTTTTAAGTCCGTTATTACCCTTGACAAGCTGACTTTTAAGCATTTCACGAAACTCAAGGCGAATATCGTCATATCCGTCATTTTTATCGGGAATTTGAATGGCAGCTTTCAGTTCATTATTTCTTCCAAGCTGATTGATATACGAAAACTCAATATCTACGCTCGGATCAAATGAATTTAAGACATTGGCAAACTGATTAAAGATAAGGTCTTTATCTTCCTCTAAGGCAAGCTGATAGTTTATGTCCTGAAAGGCAATGCACTTATTAAAATGCTTTTCATCAAGCTGACAAATACCACTTTTTAGCATTCTAAGATACGGAATAGTGTCTTCAACCGTAAATCTTTTCGCTTCTTTTTTCAGGATAAGATCAAGAAAAGATTTATTTTTCTTTCCCTTTCCCGTCTTCTCGCTTTTTAGATTTTTCTTGTTTTGTGCTAAGATTTTTTGATTTTTTTCTAAGCTTATCTGCTGTATTTTTCTTTTCTTGTTCAAGGTAAACCTCCCTTCTCACTCTCTTACCGGGCTGATAAAATTTGTGCAAATAGATGTACTTAAAATATTTTTCAAATGTCAGTCCGTCCTTTTCAAACAGCGTTATAAAAAAGATTGGCAAGGTCGCTACAATCAGGAAAATAACCGCTATATCGTTCGGCACAAACTTTCTCATAAAAAGATAAGTAGGAATGCCTACAAGTGCCGCTACCGAAAATCCGATAAGCTGTCTTCTTGTTAAATTTAAAGCCACCTTTGTCTTAACTTTCTTTAAATCTTTTGGGATTGGTACATACGCCATAGCTTACCTCCCACAGTTTCTGATATTTTCTATTTCCTCAAAATGCTCATAGACAGTGCCGATTTCATCTCTTATATCTTCAAGCTCCTCTGCCACTATTTTGCTGTGGCGATTTAGAAAGTCATTTTCCACGCTTTGAAACATTTTGATGTCGGAAATTTCTCTTTTAATCTTCTTTCTGAACCTCTTTTCGGAAACAGCAGCCGTTACAATTCCAATAAGTGAAACTGCCGCAATACCGTACATACAAATATTTTTTCTCATATATTTTTTCCTCCTTAATGTGCATTCATCACGCTTTTAGCAAGTGTTCCGCTCTTTAGAAGCATTAAACCAAGCAGCACCGAATAGCCAAGTACGGCAAAGATGCTTGCGTGAATATCTGTAATTTCTATCGTTTTTATTAGAACGGCGTATATGCCGAAGCAAACCATTAAAAACAGTCCCTGTAATCCAAGTGCGAACAAACCTTTTATATAATTATTTCCAATTTGCCCCCACTCTTTATTTCCCATTGTGGCAAAGGGTATTGCGGAAACCGATGCGTAGATATATATCTCAAACATTCTTCCGTAAACTACAAGCATAATGACGATTGAAACCGCCTGTATTGCAAGTTTTACCATTGATGTTTCAAGAAGTATGCCGAGCAACTCTCCTAAGCCTTTTTCTTTTAAGCCATCTACCATCGCCACAATTTCATCTCCGGTAACAACAGCAGAAGTGTTAATCACTCCTGCCGCCTTGTTCACCAGATTTTGTGCGACATCAAATACCGCCATTGAAAAATCAAAGGCGTGAGATACAAGCCATACGGCAATCCACATCTTGATGATGTATTTAAAGAACTCGAAAGTATCCGTGTCGTGCATATTGTTCTTTTGCATAACCATGTTGATGAGTTCAATGCAAAGCACTGCCGTAATAATCAGCCCTGCAATCGGTATAATCACAGAGTCGTTTATGCTTTTGATAAAGCTAAATACTTCCGAGTTCCAGCCCATAGGCGTTTGTCCCACATCCGTTGCCATCTTTCCGACTTGATTGTTGATGTCAAGGAACATATCTTCCAAGTTTGCCTGGATTCCGCCGAGCAGAAGATCTTTGAAAAACTCTTCTATCTTGTCGAAAATCCCAAACATAGGCTATCTCCTTACTTTAAGACATTTGCAAGAAGTGGGATAAGCTTAAGTCCGATAAGGACGATACCTCCACCTGCCATCAATTGCTTGATCCCCTGAGACTTCGCTCCCGGATTATCGTTACCATAACCTTCCATCAGGTTGATAACGCCCCATGCTCCAAGTCCTGCTCCTACTGCCATAACTAAAATCTTTAATACATTTACTGCCTGTGCGAAAAATTCCATGATTTATTCCTCCTCGTTCTCTTCTTTCTTTTCGATTTTGTTGCAAGACATTACAATGAAATTCTTATAAGTCTTGCCGTTTTTAACTCTTTTACTGAAGTAGCCATAGATGTGAATGAAGTCATCCTCCTTAAACTCTTTGACTGCCTCTGCCTTATCGCCATAAGCAGCACAGTTGATATACTCTTTTCCTTTGCCATATCCTTTAGCAAGACTAAAGTTTGCGACCTGCACCTCTTTATCCTCTTTCATAAAGCTTCCAAAAGTCGGCTCCTTAATGAGATTGGCGTTAATATTAATCATTTCTTTATTCATTTTTTCCTCCAAAATTAAAAAAGCGACTGAAAAAATTCTTCTCAATCGCAAAGTGTTTATTCTATAAAATTTTCTCTTAAAAGTGGGACTTCTTATCCTTATCATCTTATCCTCCTGATTTCTGATATGAAAAAAGCAGCAAATCTTTTTTTAGACTTACTGCATTCTGGTAATAACGGTTTCGCCGTTCATTTTTACTTTTCCTCTTCGCTTGATGTAGTTTTCTATGTCAAACAAATTCTTCTTGTCATAGTCCTCAAGGAGCTTATAGTTCTTATGCTTTGTAATATCAAATTTATCTGAAAGAAAAGGTCTTACACCTCTAAGCTGAAAGATACATTTGCTTCCGTCCATTACGGTAATCTCATCTTGACTCATCAGCTCCTTACCTGTCTTTTGATAATTAAGACCGAAAGACTTTTGATTGGATCTTGTTTCCGATGTGTTATAAAGGTCTATCGTTTCCTTACCAAGTGTTTCGGAAAGCTCTTTTAATGTGGTCTTTTCCTTTCCACCAAGAAACAAGGTACTATCACAGTTACCTACAATGGTATCTGCATTATCCTTATAGATTGCCTTTAGCTGAGATTGTGCCTGTAAGATAATACTTGCTGAAATCTCTCTGCTTCTGATTGTGGCAATGAGCTTCTCAAACTTTGGAATTAAGCCAATATTTGCAAATTCGTCTAAAAGGCACCTTACATGAACAGGAAGCCTGCCACCATACTCGTCATCGGCTTTATCACATAAGAGATTAAATAGTTGAGAATACATAATTGAAACCACAAAGTTAAAGGTATCATCGGTATCGGAGATAATAACAAAGAGTGCTGTTTTTCTATCTCCCAGTGTATCAAGCTCAAGTTCATCTTCATTCATCAAGTCCCTAAGTTCCTGAATGTCAAAAGGAGCAAGCCTTGCACCACAAGATATAAGAATAGACTTTGCCGTTTTTCCAGCAGCAAGTTTGTATTTCTTATATTGCTTCACTGCAAAGTGTGTCGGCTCTCTTTTCTCAAGTGCTTCAAAGAGTCTATCAATCGGATTCATATAGGTTTCATCATCTTCTCTGACTTCTGAAGCGTCTATCATATCCAGTAGTGTTGCAAAGTTCTTTTCCTCTCTTGGAGCTTCATAGAAGATATAGCCAATAAGTGCTGTGTAGTAGAGTTTTTCGGCTTTCACCCAAAAATCTTCACCTGCTTTTTCTCCCTCTCCTTTAGTATTTGCAATGATTGTCTGTACCAATTT
>ERZ773031.1686-NODE-1686-length-10878-cov-6.551695_pt1 | contig 10878 bp, 3 predicted proteins | sample MGYA00511666_ERZ773031 | MGnify/ENA primary metagenome ERZ773031 (study PRJEB29015, sample SAMEA2738135) | human oral metagenome | biome: human oral; feature: human-associated habitat; material: saliva | place: China | collected 2250 ...
ATTTGAAGCTTCATATTTACCAAAAGATAAAAAATTTATGGATCCTATTGTAACTGAAATATCAAAAAGTATTAACCTTATAAAATAAAAAAAGCAGGATATACTTGCCCGAGTATATCCCACATAAAATTCAAACTAATAAAAATTAGTAAGTATTTTTAGATAATAACAAAAATATGACTATCATAGCAATTAAGAATAAAGGTTTTCTCAATTTTCTCACCTCCTTTTGTTAAGGATGAAGAGAAATACAGAGAAAGAGCAAATTAATTATAGCATTGAAATTAAATTTTTTCTATGTTATAATTAATTAGCAAAAGAATAAAGGTAAAAAGAGTAACAAAACAACATCTATGCCCGTAGGTGTTGTTTTTATTTTTAATTATATTGATTTTTATTTTTTTAGTGTTATCATAGAAATATAATTAATTTAAAATATTTAGGAGGGGTTCAAATGAAAAAAATTTCTTTAAAATTTATGTTGATTTTTATTCTATCTTTATTTAGCTCTTTTGCTTATGCAGATGGAGTATTTTCAAGATATTATAATGGTAGGTTTAATTATGTTATCAATGTTCCTACTACAAAATATGAAAATGGCGTTGGGGGAACTGTTAACTTAGATTTTGTCAAAAATTCTAGTCTAATTCCAACTAAAAATTTATTTAGTGCTTATGAGGCAGCTAATAGTGATGGACTAACTATCCAAGATATCAATGAAAATATTATTATTCTTGCTTATGGCTCTTATTTTCTAAATTCAGAAGAAGTCAATGGTTTGAGTAGAGAAACTATAAGAAATTCTTTTGAGTATGACAGACTTAATTACAATCTATTTTTAAGAAAATATTATAATGGAAATTTACCTAAAAATATTGATCCTTTAAAATACGATTATAACAAAAACTTATTTATCTATGGTGAAAATGTAGCATACAATACTATTGGAAAAAATTTCTATGTTGTTTCTTATATAGAAGAAAATAAAATTGTTTACAAGAAAGTTATATACAATAAAGATAGCAATGCCTATATAGTATTTCAAGCCTCATATCTACCAAAAGATAAAAAGTTCATGGATAAACTTGTTGTTGAAATGGTAAATAGTATTAGATACTAAAATAAAAAGCAGGAGAATTACTGCAATAACTCTCCCACATAAAACTAGCTAATATAAGTTTTTAGATAATAAAAAGAAAATTACTATCATTATTACTACAAATAGTTTACGCATCTTTCTTCTACTTCTAAGGAGTAGCAAATAATAAAGATGTAAAAAGAATGTACTGCAATACATTCTTTTTTATTTTCCCTTAATTTTTAATAAACTATTAACACTTATATCTAAAATATGCTAAAATATCTACAGATAATTTTTAAGATTATATTCAAAAATATAGGGAGGAACTATGTTAATTTTTTACAGAAAATCTTTAGAAAAAAATGTTGAAAAATTCATTGAAGATATTAGGAAAGCTAGTAAAAATTTAGATAAGGAAAATCAAAAATTTATTGAGGACATTTTTCTTGAAAAAAAGGATGGTACTAAATACACTTATTATGCTTCTTATTTAAGAGCAACTTTAAAGCAAGTTTTGTTATCAAAAAAAGATGTTAAGCTTAATGATATTTTTCCTAAAAATGCCTATCCTGCTATGGAATTACTTGTAGGAAAGAAATTTTTAAAAATATTTTTAGAAATTTCAAAGAATGCAACAAAATACTCTTTTTCTAGGGGATATAGTCGTAGAATGGTAAGAAGTTCTAGCTACTATAACTATATAGATTTTTTATTTGACTTATTTACAGATTTAGTTGATTTAAATTTTCTAAATCTTGATATTCTTACTATTGTAAAAGGAGAATATGATAATGATGGAATATATGGCTTACATAATCCTTATCTAATAGCCTATGAGATAGATAATGGAAATAAAGAATTAATAGATTTAATTAAAGATGCGTTAGGTCCTCAAAAATCAAAAATAGATTTGAATTACTTTATTATACAAGCTATTTTTATTTCAAATAATAAAGAATTGCTTGAGCTAACAGGTAAGTTGCTATTAGCTGCTAAACTTCAAGAGGGAGTTAGACAAGAAATCTGTGAAAATATGGATAGAGGTTTACAAGAAAATTTTGAATATATGTTTAAAATTATCTATGATAACAATTTAATAAGATTCTCTTCTGTAAAAAGAGCCTTAGCAACTTGGACAGGTTTGACTAGAGATGAAAGTGATGATATAAGTAAATTTGGTAAAAAAGAATTAGAAATTATAAATAAATTAATAGCTAATCCAAAATATGACGATGAACTTTTAAAAAGTGATGATAATGTTGAAGTATACCTAGGGCTTTGGAACAAGTCTACAAGAGATATAAAGTATTCTGTTGAAGCTATGGAAAGACTTCTAAAATCATCTAAATATCATATTAAGTTATTAATTTCCTATTATTTACATATTATAGAAAATAAGGACTATCAAAGAGAGATAGCTAAAAAAGTGATAAAAGAATATGCTGATACTAAGGAAATTATAGAAATTTTAGCTTGCTATCTTAATTTTGTAATAACTTATGGTTCAGCAAGTAATTTAAAAGAAACTTTAAAAAATAAAGAAATAGTTCCTGAAACTTATTTCAAAAACAAAAAAGAAGCTTTAGAATTATTTGATATCTTAGAGAAAACTTTGATTCTTATGGATGGAAAAGATAAAGTATTTAATCCTTGTATTTTCCCTTGGTTATATCAAAGTATAAGTACACATACAGTAGCTGTGGCTATGGGACTTATTTGTTCTTTCTACCCTGATGACAACTTAAAAAATAGAATGATGAAACATCTAAAAGAAATTAATACTTGGAACAGAGGATATTACCTTGATGTTATATTTGAGAAACCAAGTAATAAAGAACAAAAAGACTTTGTAATATCTATGCTATCAGATAGGACTGATGCTGGGATTACTGCCTATGAAATAGTAAAAAATAATAATCTAGTTAAAGAATATCCAAGAGAAATTGAAGACTTATTAAGATTAAAAAATGCAGATACAAGAAAGAATTTAATAGATTTATTGATGAGCCAAGATAAAAAGGAACTATTAATATCTATTGATAATTTAGTTTCTGCTAAAAATGAAAATAAAAGATTAGCAGGTTTGGATATATTAAATCTAGCTAATTCTAAGCAAAAACCTTTATATGATAAAAAAGAAGTGAAAAACTTAGTTGCAAAAATATCTAGTCCTACTGATGCTGAAAAGATACTGATAGAAAATCTTTCTGATAAAAAGAAAAAAGAAAGTGAAAATTCTTTAAGTAAATTATATAACACTGAATATAAGTTAGATTTACCTTATGAAATTAAAGAAGTTGAGAAACTTTCTAAGACTATTAAGAAAAACAAAAAATCTGAATATATAATTGAAAATTCTTTAAATATTAAAAAGATTTTTACTAAGAGTACAGATGAATTATTTAAAATAGTTAAAAAATTAAGTGAGCTATATGTAAAAAATGAAGATTATGAATATATGAGTTTTTACACAAAAGAATATACTTTACTTAGAGATGGACTTAGTATTACAAAAGATGTTAACAATATTCCATATAATGAAAGAGAAAAGTTAGCTAACTATCCTTTAGAAGATGTTTGGAGAGATTTCTATAAAAAGGAAATTAAAGATTTTTCAACTCTATGGCAACTTTATACATTGCTAATAAAAGATTATAATAGTACTATTAATGAAAATAATGTAAAAGAATATCAAGATTTCTATAAACAAATCTTAGATGTAGATATAACAGAATTAAGAGCTAAACTTAAAAAAGCTAATTTAAAGTATGTTTTCTCCAAAAATTACTACAATGACACTGGTTATGTATTAGAAATTATAGATATGCTTTATAAAGAATATTCTAAAGAAAACAAAGATTATCTTTTTGAAATAGGAAAGGTATTTACTAGCTATGTCTTAGAAAATTTTGAAGCCAAAGATATAGTTGAACAAAAAGAAAGATATAATAAAGAAATTTATTATAGTGTAAGTATTTATAATCGTTATTCTGGAGTTCAATACCTTTTTGCTAAGGCAATAGATTATCTAGAATTTTACAATGATGAAAAAGCTTTTACTGAAAGTTTTGTTCTTAGATATAGTTTAGATAAAAAAATTGAGAAATATATTAATGAAAATTTAAAAGGCTGTGAAATTGGAGGAACAACAAAAGCCTTTGGACTTAGAAATTATGCAATAGCTTCAATTTTGAAAATAGCAGAGAAAGATTTAATCTATAAATATGTTTTAGAGTTAGATAATGAAGTTGCAAAAGAAATAAATGTATATGGTTTTTCTGAATTAGATGGATTTATGGATAATTATAGAAATATTCTAGCTAAAAAAGAAGATAAAAAAATAGCAACTCTTAATCAATTTATGCTTAATGATGCTTTAAAAATTATCTATGATGAAGGTAGAAAAATAGTTGATTATGTAGTTCAAAATGAATTGAAAAGAGGAGATAGTCCAACTATATATTCTAAAGCACTTAACAGAATATATAGAATTGAGGGTATAGACTATCTTGTTCAAATACTTCAAGCTTTAGGAAAAGAAACCTTGGATAGAAACTCTTACTATTGGGGAGGAAATGATACTAAAAAATCAGTGCTTAGTCATTTATTAAAAGCTTGTTATCCAAGTGAAAAAGATAACAGTAAGGAACTTGCTAAAAAATTAAAGGGTACTGATATTACAGAACAAAGATTAGTTGAAGTTGCTATGTATTCTTCTCAATGGATAGAAATTATTGAAGGATACTTAGGTTGGAAGGGACTTGCTAGTGGTTGCTATTACTTCCAAGCACATATGAGTGACATTTATAGAAATAAGGAAGGTTTAATTGCTAAATATACTCCTATCTCTATTGATGACTTAATGGAAGGAGCTTTTGATATAGACTGGTTTAAGTCTGCATACAAAGAGCTTGGAGATAAAAGATTTGAAATGCTATATGATAGTGCTAAGTATATTTCTGATGGAGCAAAACATTCAAGAGCCAGAATGTTTGCTGATGCTGTCAATGGTAAGTTAAATTTAAAAGAAACTGAAAAGAAGATTGAAGATAAGAGAAATAAAGACTTAGTTGCTAGTTACTCTTTAATTCCACTTTTAAAAGATAAGCAAAAAGATGCTTTACATCGTTATCAATTCTTACAAAAATTCTTGAAAGAAAGTAAGAAGTTTGGTGCGCAAAGAAGAGCTAGTGAGGCTAAGGCTGTCAACATTTCATTGGAAAATCTATCTCGTAATATGGGATATTCTGATGTTACTCGTTTAATTTGGAATATGGAAACAGCTTTAATCAATGAAATGAAAGAATATTTTGTACCTAAAAAACTTGACGATGTTGATGTATATATTAAAATTGATGATTTAGATCAATCTGAAATTATCTATGAAAAAGCTGGAAAAGAATTGAAATCTTTACCTACTAAATTAAAGAAAGATAAGTACATTGAAGCTATAAAGGAAGTTCATAAAAATCTAAAAGAACAATATCGTCGTTCAAGAAAAATGCTTGAAGAAGCTATGGAAGATGCTACAGAATTCTATGGTTATGAAATAGAAAACCTTATGACTAATCCTGTTATCGCACCTATTTTAAAATCTCTTGTTTTCAAAATGGATAAGAATTTAGGTTACTATGAAGATAAGAAATTAAAATCTGTTAACAAAAAATCTGTTGCAGTCAAAGATGATAGCTTACTAAAAATAGCGCATTGCTTTGACCTATTTGAAAGTGGAGATTGGGCTAGTTATCAAAAAGATATATTTGATAGAGAATTAAAACAACCTTTCAAACAAGTTTTTAGAGAACTTTATGTTAAAACTGTTGATGAAAAAGGTAGAGATAAATCACTTCGTTATGCTGGACATCAAGTACAACCTACTAAGACAGTTGCTCTTCTAAAAACTAGAAGATGGATAATTGATGGACAAGAGGGACTAGAAAAAGTTTACTATAAGGAAAATATTATTGCTAAAATATTTGCACTTGCAGATTGGTTCTCACCTGCTGATATAGAGGCACCTACTTTAGAAGAAGTACAATTCTTTGATAGAAAGACATTTAAACCTATTTTAATAGATAAAGTCCCTGACTTAGTATTTACTGAAGTTATGAGAGATATTGACTTAGTTGTAAGTGTTGCACATATTGGAGATGTTGATCCTGAAGCAAGCCATTCTACTATTGAAATGAGAAAGGCTATTGTTGAATTTAACTGTAAGCTATTTAAGTTAAAAAATGTTGAATTCAGTGAAAATCACGTCTTAATTAAAGGTGAAAGAGCAGAGTACTCAATACACTTAGGAAGTGGTCTTGTTCATCAAAAGGCTGGAAGCGCTATAAATGTATTACCAGTGCATTCTCAACATAGAGGTAGAGTGTTCTTACCATTTATAGATGATGATCCTAAGACAGCTGAAATTATGGCTAAAGTAATACTATTTGCACAAGATGAAAAAATTAAAGATGTATTTATTTTGGAGCAAATAAAGTAAGTTAGCTTATTATTATTTATTTTTGACAATCTATTTAATATGTGATATTATAATTATGACGAAACCTAAAAGCTATACAGCCGATCTTAGATACGGTGATGATAGCTTTTTTTATATGTCTATTTTTATTTTTTTAAAATTATTTCCATTTATCCCATTACTAATCCTATACTTTGAATAATTTTTAACCCATGAAGAACTATCTAGTTTTTTACTATAGTTATAACAATACTCGTATATTTTAGAAATTGCATTTATTCTTTCAAGTAAATAATTTCTAGAACTTTTTCCTTTCATTAAAATATTCTTTCTAAAACCTTTCTCAAGAAAGATTATAAGACTTTCTTTATGACATAATCCATTTCTTAAAATAATTATAGTTTCTAAATCTTTAAATATTTTTCCTATTGAAAACTTATTGTCTCTTTTTAAATAGTTATAAAATAATGTAAATACCTTTTTATTATCGTAATTAGCATCAAGAATCTTTCCTATTGTACCAAAAGATAAAATTTTAATTAACAAATGATAATAGTCACAATAATCTATATAACTATTTGGAGAATATGCTAGTATTTGTCTTTTCCATTCTTTTTCAATTTCAGTCAGTTCAAACTTTTTAAATTGTTTTGTTGAAAAATCAAACTCTAATAAATTATTAATAAAAAAATGAAAATCTATATTTTGAATTTTTAAAAAATCTTCTAAGAAGAATTTAAAATGAGATTTTAACTCAGTTTCATACATCAAAACTGCCTCTCTAATTTTATTTTCTAATTTTAAAAGTTTCAGATATTGTTTTTCTAAATCTTTATATTTAGTTTTCTTATCATATCTAAATGAGTATTCCTTAATTCCATTATTTATTTTTGAAATTCTTCCAGTTGCAAAAAAATACTTTAAAGAAAATATATTTGAATAATCATACTTTTCTATCATATTTTTTAATCTTTTTCTTTCAGTATCTGATTTAAAATCTATATTTTTATTTGTTTCTATAAACTTTATTAAATCATTCATATTCAGTATTATTTTTTTCATATACTTCCTCCTAATCTTGATTAGATATTAGTATTTTTATCAAGAATTGTCAACTCTATTTTCTTTTAAAAACTCTAATAAAACTACTAACACTTATAGCTAAAATATGCTAAAATATCTACAGATGATTTTTAATATTCATATTTAAAAATATAGGGAGGATCTATGTTAAGTTTTAGTAACCATGAATACAATGAAAAAGCAAAAGAATATATTGAAGAAATTAAAAATTCAAGTAAAGCTTTAAACAAGGAAAGTCAAGATTTTATTAAAACTCTTTTTGACCTTGGTAATGCAAGATACTATTCTTCTTTTTATGGCTATGTTGATATTTTCTCTGAACAAACATCAGAAAGTTTAAAAACAAAAAAGGAAGTTAAATTAGATGATATTTTTCCTAAAAGTCTGTATCCAGCTATGGAATTACTTATAGGAGAAAAATTCTTTAAGATATTTATGGCTATTGCTAAAAATATTACAAAAACTCCTTTCTCAGTTGGATATTTTCGTAGAATGGTGAGAAGCAAAAACTATTTCAATTATATAAGCATTTTAATCACTTTATTTAAAAAATTTATTGACTTACATTTTTTAGATATTGATGCTCTTAAAATATTAAAAAAAGATTATGAAAAAGGCTTATACAACTTAGATAACAATCCATATTATATAGCCTATGAAATAGATAATGGAAATCAAGAAGTAATTGATTTAATTAAGAATGCATTATCTTTTCAAAAATCAGAGATAGACCTAACTTACTATATTTTTCAAGCTATCTTTATTTCTAGTAATAAAGAATTAGTTGAACTTACAGGAAAATTACTACTAGCCGCTAAACTTCAAGAGGGAGTTAGACAACAAATCTGTGAAAATATGGATAGAGGTATACAAGAAAACTTTGAATATATGTTTAAAATTATCTATGATAATGATTTAATTAGATTTTCTTCTGTAAAAAGATCCTTAGCAACTTGGACAGGTTTAGCTAAAAATGATGGTACAGATATTAGTAAGATTGGTAAAAAAGAACTAGAAATCATTAATAAATTGATAACTAATCCAAAATATGAAGATGAACTTTTAAAAAGTGATGATAATATTGAAGTATATCTAGCTCTATGGAATAAATCTACAAGAGATGAAAAAGAAGCTGTTGAAGCTATAGAAAAGCTTTTAAAATCTTCTAAATATCATATTAAGTTATTGATTTCATATTATTTGCATATTATTGAAAATAAGGACTACCAAAGAGAAATAGCTAAAAAAATGATAAAAGAATATAGCAAGGATAATAAAAATATTGTTGAAATTTTAGCTTGTTATTTTCAATTTATAATAAACTACATCGTTGGACACAAGCTAAAATCTGATATAGAAAAAGGTCAAATAAAAGCTGAAAATTATTTTAAAAACAAAAAAGAAGCTTTGGAGTTTTTTGATATTCTAGAAAATGCTTTATCTCTTATAACAGAAAAGCGAAAAGTTTTTTCTCCTTGTATCTTCCCTTGGAATTCAGAATTTATTGATACTGATATATTGGCTAAAACTTTGGGACTTATAGCTATTTTCTATCCTGATGATACATTAAAAGCTAAAGTTATGAAATATATCAAAGAGATAGATGCTTGGGAGAGACAATATTTCTTTGAAATTCTATTTGAAAAACCAAACAATAAAGAAGAAAAAGACTTTGTGATTGCTACGCTTTCTGATAGAAGTGGTGCTGGAGATGCTGCCTATGAAATAGTTAAAAATAATGATTTACTAAAAGAATATCCAAGAGAAATTGAAGACTTATTAAGATTAAAAAATGGAGATAAAAGAAAGAGTTTTATAGACTTATTAATGACTCAGGATAAAAAAGCATTACTGGTATCTATTGATAATTTAATTTCAGCTAAGAATGAAAATAAAAGATTGGCTGCTTTAGATATATTAAACCAAGTTAATTCTAAGGAAAAAACTCTATACGATAAAAAAGAAGTTAAGAAGCTAATAGAAAAAATATCTAAACCTACTGATGCTGAGAAGATTTTGATAGAAAATCTTTCTGATAAAAAGAAAAAAGAAAGTGAAAATACTTTAAGTAAGTTATACAACACCGAATATGACTTAGAATTAGCTTATGAAATTAAGGAAGTATCTAAGCTTTCTAAGACTATTAAGAAAAACAAAAAAGGTGAGTATATAATTGAAAATACTTTTAATTCTAAAAATATCTTTACTAAGACTTCTGATGAATTATTTGAAATAATAAAGAAATTGAGTGAACTATATATAAAAAATGAAGATTATGAATACATGTCTTCTTATGAAAAAGAATATGTTTTACTTAGAGATAAGTTTCAAATCCTTGAAGACCCTGTGGGTGTTTCTTATGCTGAAAGGTTTAAGCTATCTAACTATCCTTTAGAAGATGTTTGGAGAGAGTTCTATAAAAAGGAAATCAAAGATTTCTCAGTTTTATGGCAAATTAATATAGCTCTATCAGTTAATTATGACAGTGGCTATAGTAAAGCTACTGAAAAGGAATATCAAGATTTATATCAAAAAGTTTTTGGTATAGATATAACAGAACTTAAAAAGAAACTTAAAGAAGCTAAGTTAAAATATGTATATACAATTGACTTATATTCAGGACCTGTATTGAAAATTTTAGATATGCTTTTCAAAGAATATTATGAAGAAAATAGAGACTATCTTTTTGAAATAGGAAAAGTTTGTATTAACTCTGCCTTAGAAAATATTAAAATTGAAGATACTATTGAGAAAAGAGAAAAATATAATAATGACCCTTACTATAGTGCTGCTATGTTTAATCGTAATTCTGGACTTTACACACTTTTTGCTAAGTCAATAGATTACCTAGAATTTTATAATGATGAAAAAGCTTTTATTGAAAGCTTTGTTCTTAGATATGTCCTAGATGAAAAAATCAATAAGTATATTGATGAAAATCTAAAAGGTTGTGACATTTCAGGAGGAACAAAAAGCTTAGGGCTTAGAAATTATGCAATAGCTGTTAATCTAAAAATAGCTGAAAAAGATTTGATTTATAAAAAAATTTTAGAAATAGAAGATAAATCGGATGATGAAAAGAGAATAACTTTCTCTAACTTAGATACTTATATGAATGACTATAGAACTATAGTAGATAAAAAAGAAAATAGAAGAATACCTACTCTTAATCAATTTATGCTTAATGAGGCTTTAAAAATTATCTATGATGAAGGTAGAAAAATAGTTGATTATGTAGTTCAAA